>Ga0325401_1000823_pt1 | contig 24363 bp, 25 predicted proteins | sample PopdelMetagenome_FD_205666 | JGI IMG/M metagenome (GOLD analysis project Ga0325401, IMG submission 205666) | Populus deltoides microbial communities from Bellville, Georgia, United States - Xylem-PdKOR-R2 | ecosystem: Host-associated > Plants > Phyllosphere > Stem > Wood/Secondary xylem | place...
TCCTCTCCGTCACCACCCTCTCACTTCTCTCCTTCATCTTATCATCTCCATTTCCAACCCATGCCTTGGGCTCCGGCTCCACCCTCGCGGTCATCTCCGCCACCTCCACCGTCTGTGGCGTCGCCGCCTCCCAACCATCACAAAGTATTACCTGCTATAGACGAACCCCTATCGCCGAAATCATCACCGTCCAACCTAACGTCTCCTTCTCCGCCATCTCCGGCGGTTCCTCCTTCTTCTGCGGTCTACGTTCTGGGGGCTATGCTTTCTTATGCTGGGACACATCGAATTTCTTTTTTGAATCTCGAAGAGTCTATGTTAACAACACCGCCCTTCTACAAAACCTCTCTGTTGGTGATCATCAAGTGTGTGCAATTATTAATGACACATCGAGTGTCAACAAAACTGGGACCGTTAGGTGTTGGAGGGGAGATGGTAATGCAAGTAAACAATCACCAAGCGAAGGCGATAAATTTAAGTCAATTTCAAGTGGGTCTGGCTTCTCATGTGGGATTTTAATGGAAAATAACAGAATTAAGTGTTGGGGTAATAATACAATTGCAAGAGAGATTGAACTTGGTTTTGCCGATATGATAATTTGGAATCTTGAAGTGGGTGGTTTACATGTTTGTGGTGTCAATTCTAGTGGCGTTTTGGTGTGCAAAGGGGATAATAGTTTTGGTCAATTGAATGTCCCTTCAAATAATGCATTGGAATATTCACAGTTGGCTCTTGGGGCTAGTCATAGCTGTGCGATTCGAAGGAATAATGGATCTGTTGTTTGTTGGGGAGGTGGTGGTGAATATAATGTGAGTGAGATTCAGGGTGTTTTCTTTGAGTCTATTGTTTCAGGTTCTAATTTTAGCTGTGGATTGGTTTCGCGTGATTTTTCAATTATGTGTTGGGGACCAGGGTGGCCTAATGCTTCAGGGACTCGGCTTCCGTTGGGCGAGGTTTTACCAGGGCCATGTGTGCAATCTTCTTGTAGTGAATGCGGTTTGTATCCGCGATCTGAGAAGTTGTGTTCTGGTTCAGGGAACATTTGCAAGCCTTGTGGTCCCAATGCTTCGATATTAACACCGTTGGCTCCGACGTCATTGCCATCAGCACCGCCCCCGTCGATAGTGCCCAAGTCATCTCCGTCCAATAAATTGACAACAGGGTTATTGGCATTTGCTATTGTTGGATCAGTAGGGGGGTTTGCCGGAATTTGCACGATTATTTATTGCTTGTGGACCGGAGTTTGCTTTGGTAAGAAGAAAGTGCATAATTCAGTTCAGCCTACAATTACTAGAGCTGTTTCCATTGCTGGCGTGACATCAAATAATAGTGGTTTAAATTCGAGATCATCAACTATAAGGCGCCAGAGCTCAAGGGTGATGAGGCGTCAGAGGAGTGGAACGTCATCAAAGCATGGGGATAGAGCTGAGGAGTTTAGTCTTGCTGAACTTGCTGCTGCTACCAACAATTTTTCAGTAGAGAACAAGATTGGTGCAGGGAGCTTTGGTGTTGTTTATGGAGGGAAATTGAAAGATGGCCGCGAAGTGGCGATTAAGAGAGGGGAAACAGGCCAGAAGATGAAGAAATTTCAAGAGAAAGAGAGTGCTTTTGAATCAGAATTGGCGTTCTTGTCAAGGCTTCACCACAAACATCTGGTAAGGCTTGTTGGGTATTGTGAAGATGGAGATGAGAGGCTTCTAGTTTATGATTACATGAAGAATGGAGCTCTTTATGACCATTTACATGACAAGAACAACATTGAAAAGAGTAGCAGTGTGATAAATTCATGGAAAATGAGGATCAAGATTGCACTTGATGCTGCTAGAGGAATTGAATATCTTCACAACTATGCAGTCCCACCAATAATTCACAGAGACATCAAGTCGTCAAATATATTACTCGATGCGAATTGGACAGCCAGAGTTTCTGATTTTGGGTTGTCATTGATGGGTCCTGAATCAGAACAGGATTACAATTACAGACCAACAAAGGCAGCAGGAACAGTTGGGTACATTGATCCTGAGTACTATGGCCTAAATGTATTAACTGCAAAGAGTGATGTCTATGGCCTTGGTGTGGTATTATTAGAACTCCTGACTGGAAAAAGAGCCATTTTCAAGGGTGATGATAATGGAGGCACACCAACAAGTATAGTGGATTTTGCGGTGCCTAAACTTATGGTTAATGAATTGGGTAAGATTTTGGATCCCAGGGTTGGACCGCCGGAGCTTAATGAAGCAGAAGCAGTGGAGCTGGTGGGATACACTGCAATGCATTGTGTGAATTTGGAAGGGAAAGATAGGCCAACTATGACAGACATTGTTGCTAACTTGGAGCGAGCCCTGTCCCTCTGTGATAGTAGTAGCCATGGCAGCATCTCTAGTGGTAGAATATCAATTGTTTCAGATTGAAATTTCAATTTTCAAACCCAGAAGAACAAATATTTTTTTGGATAATTTAATTGGGTATACATTTGGGCTACTGTAAAGAATTAGGATTTTTCCTTTCCTTTTTTTTTTTTCTTTTTCAATTGCAGAGGAATTAGGAGTATTTATCTAACATCGAGCTGTAATGTAGGGTTTTGTGAACACTGACCGCAAGGAGAATGATTACATGATTTATTTTTATGGAGAATATTCCTTTTCTTCCTAATAGTTTAAGATTGTTAAACAAAAGCCCCCTTGCTTATTTTTCCTTTTCTCGAAGTAGGATGGCATTAAGTGTTTTTTATTTAAAAATAAATTAAGATAGTATTTTTTTTAATTAATACTTTAAAACAATTTAAAAACATAAAAATATAATTTTAAATAAAAAAATTAAATTTTTAAGAAACAGTATTTTAAACACTAACAAACACGGTGTAGTCGGAAGAGTTCACCCAGTTTTCTCGTTGACAAAATGGACCGATCACCCTTTCTCTTAAAAAAAGTTGCAGATGACGATTTGTCTATTTGCGATGTGATGTTAGGAAAGGACATAAAGTTGACAAAATTAGGCATATGGGGTTGTACATGTGGCACCAAAATAGACGACGATGCTTTTCACTGTGTACTTGCCTACACCGACCACCGCTATCAGAACTCTTTTTCGAAGCAGAATTTCTGGTACGGGTCCATCCCTGAAAAGGGCAAGAAGCAGAAGCAAAATGCGGTCCAGTTTCCGGACCTTGGCACATTGCTTCGAGTTAACGTTTGGTACTCCATGAATTTGACTTTGAAAATTCAATTAACAAAAGGAGTCAATAGGACACGGCTTTGTTCTGCGACTTTTTGTAAAATTATCATAGTAATTTTAAATTTTTTAAAGAATATTATATTTTGAATTTTCTTTTTATGAAATAGTTTTTTTTTTTCATATTATTTTTTAAGAAACATATACGTGTGTTTGGTATTGCGGTTGTTGTTGTGGTTGTAGTTTGAAAAAAGTTATTTTATAAAATGTATTTTTAGTTGAGGCTGGTTTGAAAAAATATATGTTTGGTTAAAACTATGGTTGAGTAAAAATAGTTTGATATATTTGGTTAATAATGCTTTTGAAATTGAAGTTATAAAATATTTTTTTAAAATATTTTTTATTGTTCCATTAAACTATCTATAATTTCATCACGTATGAAATACATCCGACAAGGACTATAGTTTTCATAAATTTCTTAAGAGCGCAACAATATCAGGTAAAATATAATCAGGAACAAAATTGAGATTGCCATCAAATTCTGTAAATGCGGCGTCATCAAGCGATTTCCGTCTAATTTATATAGTCATTAAATAATTTTTAACACTAGTTTTTTGAATAAAACACAATTAAAAAATAAAAAATATTTTTTATGTTTTATTTTACTGGATCGGACCTGGTTCAATGCATTTTAAGCTTTGAACCAGAACCTGTCCAACCAGAATAGTGGAGCCGACTACACTTTTCAATGAACAGTGCAGCCAGCTCCACTTTTCATGCTAATTAATTAGCATGAACAGTACACAAGAAACAGCATTCACTTGTTTTTTTTTCTCCTGCGTTTTGGATGTAGAAACACTATAGAATTCATAAACAGTAAATTATTTTTTTTTCTTTACCAAACAAGTTGCATCTATATTTTATTTAAAATATAGACAGAATGTCGTTACCAAACAAACTTTAAATAATATCATATTTAACAACTGTGATATTGATATCACAATTAAAAAGTATAATAAAATTTTAATTAAGATCTCAGTTATATCCGCGACATCAATTATATTGTTTCTTTCATTTTCTTTGATGCAGTATCTTTGCTTTCTTCTACAAATCCCCGACTTTATCTTTGTCCGTTGCACCGTCTCTTTCTGTTTCGTTTCCTGTACAAATCCTCAACTTAATTTATCCTTGCCTTCTCTCTCACCTCCGACCCATCCCTTGTTATTCTGATTCCGGGTCACTTTTTTGGACGACAATGATTATCACAACAATGACACCGATGATGATGATGGGTACTATTCTTGTGTGGGTGAGGAGAGGAGGTGTTAGAAGACAGTGATGGAATGGAGATAAGAGGGAGATTAAACTTTGAAGCAGGTGAGAATGTCAGAATATGAAGGGTAGATCGGGCCTACAAAAGGCAAACCACGAGAATGCAAAAGGAAAGCAAAGACCGAGTTCTCACATTGCATCTCTAGTCGATGCCGTTTCATAGAAGCATTCCATGTTCATCCTTGTAAATACGCCCAGCTTCTTCTTCCATGCTTTGCCAAGACTTGTCAGCCTAACAATATAGAGAAATTAAATAAATATCATGCTTCTGAATCAGTTCAAAATGATAATATTCAAAATTATAGTATTTCATTAGAACTTTTTGATTCTATGATAATTCACAATTTCTTTTTATTTTGTATACTAATTACCTAATTTATCCTTGGTTCTGGTGGTGATGAATCATTATTTGCTTGGCACGTGTTTGGACCAACTCCCTAAGAGGCGTAGCGTGATGGTAAAGGGTTTGAGATCTGCACAGCAGGTCTCGAGTTCGAGTCAGGGCGTGCACTTCTTGTAAGAGCCTGGAACGGCCGGAGTTTTACTCCCTCACCTGAGCCCACAAAATACGTTTTTCAAGGGGGTGAGGTTTCCTCGAATCCAAAAAAAAAAAAAAGTGTTTGGACCAAACATGCATTGTACTTTACAAAAACAAAATCCATACGATCGACATCTACCTACCTTACGCGTATAATACAAGTATACATTGATAAGTGTTATTTAGTAATTTTGAATAAAGATTGCTGAATGAAATCTTTATAAATGCACGGTTTAGACGTAAAATTACTGATTTAACATATGAATTACAAGAGATTTAGTCCCAAAAGAGACACGACGTCCATGGAAGATCGTGTGTAAGGGATACACGTTTGATGAATAAAAAAGAAAATATTCCGACGAATTATGCGGTGCCTCGCGAATTTAATGCCCAATTGGGTTGTATTTACCACTCTCAATATTGGCATCCAAATGTAAACATCAATGTGAAGGCTTGTACACATTAATGTGAACGCTGCGGTTTATACCCTAATTAATTATGCATTAAGTGAGATTAAATGTTGCCGGGGCAGATGTGGGTTCTTATCGGTGGTGGTCGGTGAACCACTCTCTCCTCAGTCCTCATCCATTGGTGTTTATTTACTTTGATTTTAGATGTTTTTTGGTATTGGTTGACAATATGGCTCCCTAAGGATTTAGATTTTAGATGTTTCAGCAGTGGCTGAAAATATGCGGTGCTGAAGCTGTATTTTTATTCAGCATCTGTTTTATAAATATGATTGTAACCGGAAAACAACATTAATTCATCGGGATAAATTACATAATTAACATAATAAATGTAGAATTTTCACGGTAAATCATCATTTAAAACGATTCGGTAAAATAATACATTTTGATATTGTTATATTTTTAAAATGCAATATAAATTAAAATTTAAACCCAGATAAAAGAATATAAAATTATAATTAATATCACTGTTACATTTATCAAACTATATTATTTTATATATATAAAAAATTTATGTCACTTCGCCTTCTTTTTTATTTTATTTTATGTGCTAGTTACATTATTTATCCAATTCGTTGGCCAAAGGTACATAAAGAAAACTATCAATCACCATCATTATCTTTTTATAGTAGCTCTAACTTGTAATTTAATAGCATATTCTCACAGGAGAAAGGCAAAACAAAAAAAAGACAAGCAGATGTCCTTGAAATTCGTTGTCAATGAATCGTTTTGTGGTAAGAGGACATACAGATTGAGAGTACTCAATCCAAGGTGAAAAAATTCTGCCCTTATTTATGTACAGCCTCCCAACAACACCATGTGTTTTTTTCCCCCATATGTATTTAAACAACATTTAGCTGCTTGATTAGACCAAACAACTTCATGGTACCGGAAAACAGTCACGGGAGACGACTACAGGCCAAAGGGATGCATTAACAGTTCATGGGCTGGCAAGACTGAGCTGCAGACATATCACATGTGCCTAATGATGCATACAAGTACTCTTGCATTTCACGTCCATGCAGTGATTTATAGCTTGTGTAAAACCACCCATCGATATTGTGGTGACAAGGCCCTTCTCTAATTAAATTTGCAATTGTGAATTTTGGAATTAATTTTGAGATCCGATAGGGTTTAACAGCAGCTCACCCTGATTCTATCTATTGAAAACACGAGCGAGGAGTAAATGATTTGATTTGATTTTGTTACAAACCATAACATCTCGCCTTACTTGTCATCCCCGCTCTCTCGCACACGTAGGCAAAAACACCACCTTGGAGTTCCCTTTTCTACCTTTCAACCACCACTCGAATCTTCTGGGCGTGATCCAATCCAATATATCCCTGCTGTTGACCGTAATCCAAGCACAACTTCTGTTATATTCATGCATTTGCTGACGTTTTACCTGGATAGGAGGAAAGAAAGGCTGAAAAAAGTGAAGAAACAGAGCAAGTCAGACGCGTTCTGGTCCCTGCAGTCTTGTTTCAATGGTAAATTTTGTCCAAAACAAAACTTTAGACCAATCCAGCTTCTTGCTGGAAAAACATGAGAGAGCCAAATGGCTGATTCTTCATGTAGTTTGGCCGATGCTAAAAAGCTCTTTTTCTTGGATGCACCGAATAGAGAAAGATCTGCATCACATCAATTAAATCATTCAGGAAATTGGGTTGCAACAGCACATGAAATCGACCTAATATGTACAAATAACTTTAAACAATCCATCTTATCAAGTTCCAATAATACCAGAATCATGTCTCGCTTCATAAATCAAATACGTATTGACAGAATTATCGGTTGTGTCCATGCTCACATCCATGTTCCAAATTCATGTCAAAATCAATCGCATGTTTTTTTGCCCAAATCAGGTGATGCTCCCCGCTTTTGTATGTGAGGCGAAAAGACTACTACTAACAAGGAAAACAAACCCCCCAGTACTTTCACCAGACAGCCATTTGTTGTAAAAAAAAAAAAAATGGTAACCAGTAAATGCCTATCAGAGTTCAACCAATATAACTTGATGACGACTTTGACAATGATTAGATTCATGGTTCTCTGTCTCGTTGTTCTTCAACTTCATCCATCCAATCGGAGAGCCACATGAGACCCTTGTAACCAAAATATGCTGCTGCCACCAGAGTCACCACAAGGGTGACTATTAGAAAAAGCCACCTCATAGTGGCAGCATCTTCTGCTTCAAAACAAGCCATCATGACAAAAAAGCAGTTAAAAAACTTGGTCTTTGCTTCAGAAGAGTAACATACCCCCATTTGTGAGGTCTTCTTTGCTCTTGCAGTCGTTCACGCTGATTTTGGTGCTTAGGTACATGATTTTTAGTAGCTGGAACCTTTTCCTTCATTAAATATCATAAAATGCTATAAGATTTCAGGTCAAGAGCCCCCATGCACCGAAAAAGAGCATTGTGCTTGTGCATCAGAAAAGTGGATTCATTTATGTAATTAATATATATCCATGGTGGTGGTTTTATTAAGCGTTCCATAATGGAAAGGCGAAGCCATCTCCTTAATGGCCACACATTTTAGAACGTAAAAGGCACCAACTAGTTTATGACGAGGAGCATTTTCCAAGATAACCTTGTAGTAGAAACTGAAGGGAGAATTAGTTCCACATCTGAGCATTACCTAATGTATCATTTAATGAAATAACTTTCCTTATTGTAATGGAAATATCTCCAGTTGGCTGTTTCATCACATAACCTATAGTGAAGTAACCATAAGTTAAACCACTAGAGTAAGCGTACTTCAATAACAGTCTTTTAATTGCCACACATTTTAGAAAGTAAAAATGCACCAACTAGTTTACGAAGAGGAGCATTTTCCAAGATAACCCCTTGGTAGAAACGTAAGCGAGAACTAGTTCTACATCTGAGTCCTGATAACATAAACAATCAGGCTACGTTGACCAAGCTGCCAACCAAGCTAAAGCTTATTCTGATAGCAATTAAATCAATAGACACTTCAATTTTTTTATAGAGAAAGCTATTGATATTACTATCTGGAACCATAAGCTCAAGCATAAAGAGTTCTGGAGCATGAATTCTACAGTTCAAGTTGGAATAAATAGTACCCCCAAATCTTTGGATTTACACAAATGCAATTCCTGATCCACGACCTGTGCTTTACTCTTGCAAGCATAATTCCAAGGAAGAAGTTCAGGTCCAAAATGGTTTTCAGATATATCTTTGGGATCAGAGCCTGCTTTGCAGTATGCTGCTTAAACCCTCTTGACATGGCATCTCCTTTTTCAAGGCTTGGCATTGATAGTGAATAGAGACCTTGTAAAGAGTTGGTATGACAAATCAAGTTAATAGCTGGAAGCTGAAATAACATTAACGTTTTGTACATTAACAAAATGTTCCTTTTCACTAATCGTTTTATGATGAGGTGAGAAATTAGTACCTTTGGTGCACTTGTCAGGTGATGGGCATTGACCTGGACATCATGTCTCGTGACATAAATGTGGACAATCATGCAATTCCCTGCACATCATATCAGTTCTGAAGTTTCTCACAGCAATTCAAGGTGGCAAATCATTAAGAGGTTATGCCATTTTGAGTCCCTGAATATCACCAAAATTATTCTAAAAATTTCAAAACTTCAAAAGTTTCAGATTTCAGCCTGTAGCACATAATGGCTGCTCTAGAAATCAATTCTCCAAAAATTTCCATGCAGAACCATTGTCAAAATTTAGAGCAGTTCCAGGTGGATGATTTAGCAGCTTTTCTTTTCCTTTTTATCAATGCAGAACCATTGTCAAAATTTAAACCATTATTTCAAAATTCAGTTACCATTTTTCAATCTTTAAATCCAAGTTGAAGCCAAATCCTTTCATCTTTTTTTCTCACTCTTCAATATTTCTCCTTTATTTTTTCCTTTTCCTTCTCTCTCCACACCTTTTTCTTTTCTTCCCATGTCTCTCTTCAAGTTCCTAACTCTGGGTTCTTCTCTGTTTCACTCATCTAGCTTGGTCTGCTATTTTAGTCCGAGTGAAGTTTGGACTTTGTGTTTGTGTGTTTTTCTTTACTGTGAGTTATAGCTAGCGGTGTTGCTTGCTTCTCCTTATTACGTTTTCAAGTTGTGTTCAATGTTGACTGAAATTTTTAACTTTATTTGGTGACCTCTGGCTTTTCCCTGTTATTTTTTCATCAATTTTATTAGCTATTATGGTTGGGACAGCTTTGTCTATTTTTAGTCTTTTGTTTTCTTAGTCTGAACTCTTTCATTATATATATATATATATATATAAAAGGAAACAGAAAATAGCGTGGATCATTTCTCTAACAAATATGCAAGATCCAAATACCATATAATAGAATGCGATGCAAAAAAAAAAAAAAATTGCAATTGCATCTCTGATAATGTTTCCTAAGCTAAAGCATGGATTACCTTATCTATAGACAGTAAGAAGCTATTTCAAAATAATTCTGAAGAATGAATAGTCCTGTGCATCAATTCCCCATTCATCACAATTTATACGCTACCGATGCACATGCTTTTAATTATGACGGTGTCTTTAAGTCAAAAAATATAATAATAAGCCAGAGACATTTGTGTACAATTAGGCCAACAAAGCAAAACTTCTCATGTTACAGCACTGTTGGCACAATCCAAATCATCAAACCATTTGGAAACATTTCTCTTTTCTTGTCAACATTTTTATTGGTTCCTCTACCTATTGGAGCTAAAGAGTCTTAAAATCATGAGAGATAGATTTGGTGGACTCCATTCATTGACTTTCTGATTTTGAACCTTGAGTCAACATTTAATAGTTATTTATTTAAACGAGTAATTAACTATGGCTTTCAACAGAATTAATGGCTACTCTAGAAATCATTGAAATAATGGCTGCATGAAATTAAAAAGATATCCAGAATAAGCAAAACGCTCACCTCAAAGTGAGTATCTCCACATGCACATGAAATTGTAAACATGACAGTACAAGGAGCACAGGCACCTCTACATACAAGTACAAAACCAACCATCAAGACATTGCCTCAACATAAAAATATCCATAATGCATAAGAACTAATTAGATAACTAAGAACAACACCCCATTATGAAGTATATTGTCAGACTGATCCAAAGTTTCAGAAACTCAATCAAAGACGTTTCGAACAAATGAGCATGTGTGTGAAGCATTCTAAAATGCAGTGGCATTGTATAACTACTTTGGCTCTCATCTCTTTTTTGTTATATACCTATTTAACTCATGGTCATTATTGTGAATAGAAGAAATGCAAGTGAGGCAGGATGAGGACAAGCATACCGCTGGCATGAGTCAGGACACTTATGATTCTCACACTGAAGCCTCTTGCCACAAATCTGGAATTTCAAACATGTATTGAATTTCAGGATAAAATGATAGATATGAGGCGTAATAAGCAACCAAGCACTATGAAATGCACCTCTCCACATGGTGGACAGTCCCCATCACAGCACCTACATTTACAAGCATGCCGTCCATCATTTCTCAATCTTTGACTCTTCCTCTCACACGCCAAATCTTGATAGCAAGGAACCCAATCTAAATTCAGTTAAATCTTCCCAATTTTGAACTCACACGGTGAATAAATATGAAAAAACAAGAGTCAAAATTTTGATTCACTACAAATGAACATACTAATGTTTATTGCATTATAACCAATCATCTTCATTGCAACAACGAATACAATCTAATAGCAACAGTTCATAAAACACTGAATTGGATCAGAAAGCAGGAAAAAATAAAGTTTTTACCTCTATCTTCATCTCCCCACACTGACACAACTTGATGACAACAATTCGACAAGTCTCAATGCAATGCCTTCGATGACATCTCTCATGGAACCTATGCAAACCACAACTCGGCATTTTATCACAAGCACCACCACAAAGCGGCACAACAACATCACAAGCCAATCCTTCATAAACTCTCTTCCCCAAAACGGCAACCTCTCTCACACATGTTTTCTGCAGGCTACCAATTTTCCACACGGATTCTCACATCTAAATTCTCTCTCACAACACTCCCCTCTCCTCGACTTTCCTTCCACATAAACATTTATAAACCCCGCGGCCATTACACAGCAGGCAAGTTCCATCATGGCAGATTTGCTTACAATTATGAATCCCACAATCTAATGATTTATTACAGACATTGTTACAGGAAAACAATTTGTAACTGCAGCTTAACATCCATCGTTTTGCCACAAAAACATGTCGTTTTGACAAGTTTCGGGCAAGATGGGAAGGAACGGGATGGCATAGCAACAAACAGAAATAACCACAGTTATTCTTCAACGGTCGGTAACAGATTTCGCAGCAAGAGTGAGTTAAAATTCCACTTCTTGGAATTTGAGATATGAAATATTCAGAGCGGCATTTAGGGCAGATGCAGGTGGATGATTCGGCGGCTTTATTGGGGGAGGCAGGGAGGCGCGTGGAGGCTCGAAGAGCGGAGAGATCAGAGGATTGGCGGGTCCAGGATTCGATACCAGATAAGGTCGAAAACGGCGCAGCGTAGAGAAGTGGAAGACCAGGTTGGATCGGATGGTTTGATGCTTCGAGAGAAATGAGACATGATAGGATTTGAAAATTGAGTTTGTGAGATCTGCAGAGTGGTGGTGACGGATTCGGAGAACAGCTGTCGGTGTTGATGGTGGCTGTGGGCAGAGGACATTTCAGAATTTGGGGAGCTGGACTCTGGAGCAGTGGAACTGGAGTGGGGTTTGGTTGGGCTGGCATTGAAGAACGAACAAAGGGCGGGGTAATGAAGTCACGTGTTATCCACGTGAGCATTTGGAAAAATGGAGTGATGGGCTCAGGGCTGGTGGTGGATTGTTTGCTTGCCCACTAGCAGCAGCAATTAGAATTGAGATCCACGAGACAGGGATAGTTATCATAACGACCACCTAGTTAATTTTTCCGAATTGACGAACGCCTGAATATTTCTGATTTTTGCTTCCCTTATCACTCAACATATCAAAGAGAAAAGATTATATCATTTTCTTATTGCTTTGAGTCAACTGCAAAATACCTTCTCATCAGAGATTAATAACATATGATAATCTTCCATCATTTTCTTTACAATATTATCGTGTAACACAACGAACTGCAAGACAAAAGCACCGGGCAGAATGTTGTTATGTTCACACGGCAATAAAAAATCACATAATCACACCAGCTCACAACAACAACAAAGAAATCAAAATGGACTTCACAGATTTGTACATCTCTCTTTCGTAGTTTTCTACTTAGCGTGGAACTTCTACTGGTATCAAACAAATTCAAGGCGCACAAGGAGCTTTACACTTTCGTATCTCTCTCCCTTGCGGTCATGGAGCGGAACTGCTCGAATCCCTTCTCTTAGCTCCCATACAGGAAGGCATGTTTGACCTCCAAAGTCATCCTTCTCTGACATGTCATATTCATGAACTTCAATCCGAAGCAGAGCTAGTTCTGGAACAGTTAATGGAAACTCAAACTCCTCATTCCAAAAAGGTATCCAACTGTCCTCCAGAGTCTTCGTTTTCTTCATCACAGTATCTGCAGGGACCCCGGCAATCCCAACCTGCACAAAAAAAAGTTAAACTGCACTTGATCATCCATTATTTTTCATGATCTAGGCAGTAGCCACTGATTCAGATACCTATTGGGAACAAAGGGGAAGGAGGGCCCAAAAAGAAGAACTAAGCAATACAGAATCAAAAGTAAACTGCAAAAATCTAGCGAACAAACAACAGCGAAGATAAAAACTGTTACGGTAAAGTCTTGCATTACTACAGATCTCAACAATGCCTTAGCCATGACAAGAACATGAGAATTTTGATGGAAAGCCGAACTAGGATTAGACTATAGTTGTGTAGCAGGAAAATTGTGCAGTGGCTTGAACGTAATCACTTAAGAAGAGGAGACAACGAGGCCATAAGATTGTATCTACTTACCCTCGCATAGAAATCTGGTGGGGAATATGCATCAAAATGTGTGCGCTGGAAATCATAAAACCATCCTTCACCCATGTATATTTTCACCTATTCAGCAACAAGAAAATTGCAATTATTCATCTACGCAAAATTAACTGCACAAGAAAACATTACATGGACATTTTAAATGGATCCTGAAAAAAGTCCATTCCAGCCAAAGGCATTGACAATAAAGCACTCACCTTCAAAGTTTTTTGCATATGTAACTTAGCTTTGGTATCAAATACCTCGCCATGTGGACCAGACTTCAGTAGAAAACTTGGTTTCTTCACAAATCCACACCCACCATTGGCTCTGAACATTCCTTGCATCAACCAGAGTGATCTTCCATATCCCTTCAATGAAAGACCTACTTTTAGTATTTGGCTGAGACACGTACTTGTATAAATTTAAAAGAACAATGATAAATGTAATGCATTGCTCAGCCAGTATCATATAAGATAACAAAATTAAAAAAAGACTTCATCATGATTTTCTCTTCTATCGATCTGGTACTTCTTAAACACAAGTTTGAATAAAATTATTCAGTTAAGCAATCCATTTACAAACAAAAGGCCAAAACTCTTAAAAAACGAGAATGATTAACACCAAATCCTCCCACCCTTACTTTCTACCCTCAAAGTTTATGCTTGTGAACTCAATCATTAGATTTTGAAACACAAACCTGCATGTTAAAAGCAACCATTTGAGCACCATGCATCCATCCAATTAGTGGGTTGTAGTTGGATGAGTTCACACGGGTACCCTTTGGATACACCCTGAGTATATTCCGCTGGGTAAACCTGTACAGCAAGCCATTTATCAGACATACTGGAACTTGGTTTTCTAATGATCCAAGTACGAAGGGTATAATAATGGCATAGGATATGGTTATGAAGCACATAAGCTAATTACTAGTATATTAATGGAATGATAATGCCAGAAAAGGAGTCAAAATTTAGAAGCCAGGATTGGATAAACACCACCACATAGAATATTAAAAGCCAATGTTTCAAGTCATTCAAATCCTTCCAACTCCACCAAAAAATACATTCTCAACCATGAGCATTGAACTATTAAATGCACAATCGAACAAATAGTACCTGTGACAGTAAGGTTTCAAGCAGCAAATAAAGGCACATGTACTACTGCAGATGAGTTCTTTCAACATGCTTTAGGGTTTGTTTATACCTGACAATTTCTTTTCCATGGGTTTCCGCAGCCTTTTCAAGCTGTTGCTCACTTAAGCTAAGACGCCTCACTTTATCAGGATCTACTTTCAGACATTCATCTAATCCACCTTTAGGCTTCCCAGCATGAATAGCAATCAAACGTTTGTATTCTGGTGCTATATCATGCTGCAACTTGTGATCTCCTTCATCAAGATCTTCCTCTGCATCATCATCATCTTTGTCCGATTCATTCTGCTCCAAGAAGGTTAGTCTTGAAAGAAATTAGAAAAACCTGGCAAACTAAATACTAGTAAGTGTCATCAAATACCTTGTCATCAGCAAGAATATGGCCATTAAGAATTGGGATTTCTTTCCCCCAAGCTTCTTCATCGGAAGCAGCATTCCCCTTCTGGTAATCACTCTCTTTACCCTTAATTTCCTTCGCCTCAAGGTATTCCTTTGGTGGTTTTGTTGATATGATAATCCGTCTCTTCAGAGAATCAGGGGAAGGGAATTCCTTCAAGCGTTCTGAGCCAGGAGTAAACAGGATGTCTCCAAATGTTTGAGTGACCATCTAGAAACCATTTGAAAGAATATTAAATCATTAGCCCATAAGTCCTTCCCATCCCTACAGAATAGCAAAGACTCACCTGAGCCACTTTAGCCTGAAGATCTGGAGTAAGGTGGTCTTCTAGAGTTATAACAACAGGGAATTCAGATGCAGTAAAAGCGTGCTCCTTAATTGACCTCAAACATTTGATAAGTTGCACCGGAGTTGTCAAAGTCCTAAACAAAGTACAAAGTACCACAGGTTAAAAACCAGGGAAGGATGGTTCAAAAGTATTTTGAAGTTAACAGAAATGATTTCTCATAACTCACGATTGAAAGGCCACTCAAGGCAAAGTATTAAAGGATATAAGTTGTGCAAATTTTTTTTTTTACAGATTAGCACATATGGATCCCCCATTAAAAAAGAGGAAGCCACTAAGCTTCTTTATGATTCAAATCACCGAAGCAAGAACAACATCAAAACTTAATGAAAAAAAAAGATCACCGTAGTACAATTATTGGTTCCTGCTTCGTTTCCTTTCGCAGTAACAATTGCACATCCTATAGTTATTTAGAGATACCATTATTAGCACAATAACAGCATACCTCCCATGAAGTACCTCCACATCATCATTGTCAGAATTTGGCCATATATCCAATTCAATAACCCTCACACCTTTTTTCAGAGCATTTATGATGGGAACATCGCTGCATTCACTACTAAGCTGATTCCCAGTTAGATATGAATTGTGGCCAGTATATATGAAATAGTGTGAAAGGGGTGCTGTCATATCATGATGCACCTGAAACCAAAGAATAAAATATATAAGCAAAAAAAAAAAAATGCAGATATCCGTACGAAATTGAAACAGAACAGTAATTCCAAAAAAAATCAATTAGAAAAATAAACCATGACAAAGAGACAATAGTTGAAAGCTTATATTTTTACATTCCTGGTAGAAAATGAAAGGCATTCCACTTTTAAAGAAACGTAAATAACAAAAGTTAATTAGCGACATGGACAAGTTCAAGCATCCCATGAGACTCTCTACATCTAATCATACGTTTCAAAGATAATTAGCAATACACAATCCAATAGCATTAATTGACAAGTTATTATAATCATGAAATACTTAAATCAATGCAGCTTATTAGTAACCATTCAATCAAAAGTCATAAGCTTGAGTTTTTCACTTTCTTTACAGACATGGAACACAAAAACCCGCCCACTTCCTATTTTAGCTACCAAAGCAATATATATATATTGAAACCAAAAAAAAATCCATCTAACTATGTGCATGATAAGTACCAAATTTAACCAGAAAGAAAGACCCAATTAGCATAAGTCATTGAAGAATCAAAATTTAGCCACAACAAAGAAGGGTAAAAAAAAGAGAGGAAAATTACCCCAAGTTTAAGATCAAGAGGAGGGTTAGTATCGCCAAAAAGATACTTAAAGAAGGCCTCAAGAGGGAGCCCTTTACGGTGAAAAAGAGACAAATGTTTGAGGCTTTCAACAATAGATTGTGCTTCCTCGAAAGTGGCCTTTTCTTGTTTTTGAACCTCGATCAAGAACCTGTGGATATGATCAGCGGTCATGATGCCATTCTCCGAGTACAAATCAAACAAGGCCTTGATCTCATCCGGTACCTCGGCCACTGCTAGCTTGAACCTCCTGCGAAAGCAGAAGCAAACTCTGTATGTCTGTTTGGACATTGGAGAATTTTAGAGAGAGATGCAGAAAGATGGCTGTTGTTTTTATTTGAGTCTTTGAGGATTACAAGATTTTCGTCATTTTGCATGTAAGAAGAGAGAGTGCTGTATTTTTTAGGATGGTGTGTGTAGGCAATAAAAGGTGATGGTTTCCAGAGAAATTTGGGTGACATTGCGTGCGGCCAGATTGACCTTTAGTTTCTCTTGGACGGTTGGCATGGGCGTAGTGGCAGTGACAGGAATCATACTCTCTAGTCTCTACACTCTGATCCATTCGCTAAATTATACGCATGGCTGGTGACAGGCTGACAGGTAGCTTCGACCATACGCTAAATCAAACAGTGATAATGCTTGCGTAGTGAGGGAAAGAATAAAGTTAATTTACTGCTCGCGATAAATTAATGGAGTGCTAGGGAAGGAAATGAACAATTTGGTGAAGAGGTGTTTGGAATTTCAGATGTTGTTCTTTTTTTCCCCCTCTATTCGATATCAGTCTTTATGTGCTGACTAACACTAATAAATTCTTTATCCGTTGAGTTTATGGTAAATTATTTGCACTTGAAACTCGTAAATTTGAGAGGATAAGCTTTTTTTATTATTCACACTTGATCGGTGGCTATTACTGTAATTTTGTTTCTTGTTTCTTACATTAAACAACTAGAAGTACGAGGTTAAAGTGACACGCATGCCATGAAATCAGGAACTGTTAACACGTTAAATAAGTTGATGACTTCAATATCCTTCTTTTCAGTTACCAATTAGATGATAATTCTTAACTTAAGAAAAAAAAAATTAGTTACCTGGACCAAAAGAAAACGGAATATCTTTCTGCTAAAAAAAGATACTCCTTTGAAGCAGTATTGGACCACAGCATCAAGGTTTTCTCTCACAAGTTATCTGATGAAACACACAGCTCGAAAAAAGCAATCAGCTGAACGGGTTCCACATCGGATTACAAGGGGTTAGGATCTCTCATATTCAGACCTAATTATAGCTTGGGCCATTGTCATATCTACCTTCTGTTCTGCAAGGGCATTCCGAGAACTTCCTTGCAGTCTACGACTTTCGGGCCAGCTTTCACTTACTGGAGATTTTTGTTTTTTGTAACAAGTTTAAATAACTCATGGAAGTTAACTTCGATAGCCTGATTTGAGATTTGAAGGGTAGTTGATAATTAAAAAGCACGCCTTTAACCATCAAGCCATCCCATCATATTTTATTATATATTGCGCACTTTCAGAGCCGCCATTAAAATGATGATAAAATTTTGTGGGAAGGATGATCAAACGTGCCCCATGATTACTGCTTGTTGATCGGTTCCTGATTTGCACCTTGACTTTTCCGACAAGGTTTTGATATATACCGTTCAGTCCAGATCAGGATTTTTCTTGTAAAAACACATGAAGGAAGAGGCTCGGAGCCTCATACAACTATACAAGTGATTGGTCCTACCGGAGTTTTTCCATCCAAAACGAGATTAGATTCAGGGGATTTTAGGAATATTATTTGTTTTTTTACGGTTTGTATCTCGATTGGGTTACATTTAAGGGGAAAAAATAACAGTTTTACTTTGGGATACATCAAGACAGATGATATGTTATTCCAACTTTTTGGACAAAATTAACCATAACTGAAGAACAAATCATCTTAGGTCAAAAGTCGTTCGCTGAATAATCTTTTAAAGATGCTTCCAGACAAGCTTCTTAATACGTGACCACAACTAATCACCAAGTGTAATGTGAAAGCACCTAAAAACGAAAGATTATATCTGTGACATCTCAACAGTGAAGAAAGGACCTTACAGCAACAGCTAAGGCTGTCCATGTTAATTGTCAAGGGAAAAAAACGTTGCTTGTAACTTTTCATATCCTATCGTCGGTCTGAAGCAAAACAAAAGCATAAGCATTCGGGCCAGGTTCAATCTTCTTTAACTAATTATCAAGCCTATTTAATTATACACCTACTGTTGGACAATCTGTTGTTCTAGGAACAAGGGCTGGAGCTAGCATTTGCCATCAATGAAAAATAATACTGTAGAGGTTATACAAACTGAAACCCCATTAGAAGCCTTACATTCTTGAGTTTCTCTCCTTTCTTATCATGGAGAGGGACTGATCGGATTCCTGGTCTTAGATCCAAGACAGGCAAGCATGTTTGACCACCAAAGTCATCCTTGTCTGACATATCATACTCTTGCACTTCCACCCGAAGCAAAGCCAGTTCGGGAACGGTTAGGGGGAATGTGAACTCCTCATTCCAAGCTGGAGACCAGTTATCCTCGATTATCTTTGTTTTTCTCTTTGCTGCATCAGCTGGTACCCCAACTATGTAAACCTGCAGTGTGGATTATTAGTTCATTAGCAGGAAAGCATGCGTGAGATAGATACTTCAGGAACATGATACAGATGCCAGCAATGTAACAGGATAAGGCAGGATTAGAACCTCAAAACCCTCACCAATCACAGATACCAATCTCCAAGTCTGGTGATTCAAACTTATTTGCAAAATCTAGAGATTATCTTGAGGATAACAAGTCAAATGTTCATTTACTTGTCATCACACATCGCTTTCGATCTTAAGCTAGAATGTGAAAGAAAATAGATATGGTTTGCTCATTAATGGCTTTTAATCACTTCAGAGTGAATTGTGTTTCGACCAATTGTGGATAAGGCAGGTTAACCAAAACATATTGAAAAGTCTTTTTCCCATTCGTAGGTTGGAATGATGATGCTCAAGTATTACGAGGTTTAATGACAAATTTCACATTTACATGTGAGTAGGATACTTAATCCAACCAACCTTTGTGTAGAAGTCTGGTGGTGAGTATGAATCAAAGTGTGTGTGGCTAAAATCAAGGCGCCATCCATCACCCAAGTATACTTTCACCTGTTAATAGATAAAATGGAGTTCGGGAAGAGAGCTTCAGACAAATGAAATTCAATTTCAAGCAAGACTAGTACACTCACATTTAATGTCTTTGTTACTGGTAATTTTGTTTTAGGATCAAACACCTCGTTATTTGGACCTTTCTCCAATAGAAAATCTGGTTTCTTAAGGTAACCACAACCTCCATTGGCCCTAAACATCCCATGCATCAGCCAAAGTGATTTTCCATATCCCTGTTAAAGGAAAGCTCACATGTTACGAGGACTTTATATGGCTGACATTCTGTGATCATCATATATGCAAGAACATGAAGCTTTGGATTGGTTAACTAATTGGAACATCCAGGTCACTCATGGTTCATAAAGGATATAGTCTTTTAACTTATGAATGCCTCCTTCATGAAAGAAAGTTGCTTGACATCAAATGGTTTTGGAAACAAACCTGCATATTAAACGCAATCATCTGAGCTCCATGCATCCATCCAACAATTGGTTTGTAATTAGAGGAGGTGATCCGAGTTCCCTTAGGGTATATTCTCAGAATATTCTTCTGTGTAAATCTGGGAAGAACAACAGCATATATTAGCACTATCGATCTGGTTTTAAGATGGACAGTAGCAATAGAAACTTCTTTCAAGCATCTGTAATCAGTAATGTTTGATAGATACCTCACTACATCAGTTCCATTTGTTGCCGCAGCCTTTTCAAGTTCCTGTTCACTCAAACTAAGACGTCTAACTTTATCAGCTGCAACTTTCAAAGCATCCTTTAAACAACCCTTTGGCTTCCCAGCGTGTATTGTGATTAGACGTTTATATGCAGGTGCCCCTAACTGGCCTGATTTATTGTCACAATCGGTTAGGTCTACATCATCTTGATCACTGTCGCTCTGCCATTTGTGAAAAAGTTAACGAAACACCTTAAAAATCTTACTTAGACTAGGCAAGATTCGCCTCTATGCTCACCCTATCATCCGCTTCTAGTTCAGCTGTATGGTATGGTATCCCTGATGCTTCGTCATCTTCTTCGGATGAATTCCTTCCACCTGGTGATAAAGGTCCCTTTCGCTTGATGCCACTAGATTCAAGATACTCTTTTGGTGGTTTGGTTGAAATGATTATTCGATGTTTCAATGACTCCGGAGAAGGGAACTGTAATAAGGAATCTGACTCAGGATAGTACAGCATTCCGCCAAATGTTTGAGTAACCATCTACGAGCAAAGGTATTGAAGGGTTATAGATAAATAGGAAACAGAGAAGCTGAAAATTCAAATCCTTGAAAATGAATTGAAAGCTAACCTCTGCAACTTTAGCCTGAAGTTCTGGTGTGAGGTGATCTTCTAAAGTTATGATGACTGGATAAGGAGAACTAGCGAAAGCATAGTCTCTTATGGACTTCAGACATTTTATGAGTGGCACTGGAGTGGTCAGGGTCCTACGATTAATCAGGATATAACTTAGTAAGAGAAACAATGATTCAGAATCATAACATCCATGTATGTCTTTCCTACAATGAATGTGTTTTTCTTTAACTCACTTATAACTCGATTCAATAACACTTCATTAGCTTCTGCTTTCCAAAATGCAATCCATGCTATCCCTACATAGATTTTTCTCACTCTCTCACTATTTAGCAACTCCAATTTCTTTTGCATGAAATCCATTCAGTGAATTCTATTCATTATATTATTTTTGTTAACAAAAAATAAAATAAAATAAAAGTTAAAGACGCCCTGTCCTTCATGCTTCAGGAAAGGGAAAGATGAGTTATACAGAACAATGAAATATTGTGCCTCTAAAAGCTTCCTCATTCTGATTTGTAATAGCAACTAAACATTTCGCTGAATGTTGCTTTCAATTTAAAGAAAGGCTTCTGCTTCACAAACACTACCATCCATGTATAAAGTAGTGGATATGCATATCCACAAATACATAAAGGCAAAAGAAAATACTCACATTCGCAAAAATGGTAAAATTGCAATCAGTATATACCTTCCATGAAGAACAAGAATCTCATCTTTTGCGGAACCTGGCCACAAATCTAGTTCAATTACCCTTACACCTCTCTGCAAAGCTTTTACAATTGGCACCTCGCTACAATCACTACTTAGTTGATTCCCAGTTAGGTAGGAATTATGCCCTGTGTATATGAAATACTGTGCCAATGGAGCAGTCATATCATTATGTACCTGGAATGACATAATTTGTCAAGGGCATGCTTAACACGGTCCCCTTACAAATTGTTCAAAGCATACCAAGATAAAACACGGCAAAGATGCAGATAAGTAATGCTCCTAAGATCCTGTTCGTAAGAGTTGTAAGTAAGAATCTTTTCGTAATTTCTAAAAGAGAAGTTATTGTTTTGGTTCTTGATCATAACAAAAAAAATCCTATCTGCCAATTTCTAGGCCCACACACCTTAATCAATGTATAATTCTAATTGCTAACAAAATCAACAAAAGGGGGCAGTGCTCCTTTCACCTAGTCCACAATGTAAATGCCCCGCTTCCTGCACAATACAAAATTGCCAGGAAAAAAAATGTAGAGAGAGAGAACCCCACCCTTAGAATCCCAACTAAAATGCAAGAAATATTTAGACCCATCATTTGCTGTAAAAAATTACAAACTTTATCCAACCCCATTTTCCGAGCTTCTCTAAAGTTCAAATTACAACAAGAAATAATTGAGAAAGAAATGGTTTGGCATCAACTGCACAAGATTTTGCTTTCTTTACCCTATCCATGATTTAAAAAAAAAAAAAAAACATGATTTAAAAGCGTAAATCACAATTGTGATACTCTAAATTTCGTAAACGTGCCAAATACATTTAGCGACAGAGTTAGGGAGAGGGTAACCTGAGAGGTGATGGGTCCATTGAGATCATCATAAAGCAAGAAATGGAAAAAGTCATCAAGATTAAGGGAATGTCTGCTGTATCTCGTCAAATGATGCCTCCTGTTAATGACCTCCTCCACGATCTTCTGTGCATCCGCCAGCGTGCAGTCAAGCTCGTCCTGGTGCAAAACCAGGAAGCGCCGGAGCAGATCAGCCGTCATGTGGGACCCACCATTCGAGAACTTGGAAAAAAGTTGTTTCACGTCTTTGGGTGGCTCGGCTTCCGTAATCTTGAACTTTCTGTTAAAAAGATTAAACATCTTGTAATTATAACTCCCCATTTCATCTTTGTTGCTATTGCTAGATTCTGGTAGTGGAGATGGTCTATGCTTGTCTTTCTTGTAGCTCCCCATCGTTGAGTTTCTCTGCCACGCTATCTGGTTTTTTTGTTTTATTTTCCAGAACCTTTTTGGCTTGAAGATTTGGGAGACAGGGAGGGAGGGAGACTGAGGAGAGCCTATAAAACAGGAGAATTTGTAGCTCTATCTATCGTAGGAGACTATAAAAGCAAAAGTACCAGCTTGATATCTGGCTTCTTCTTGTTGTTGTTGACTAATATCAAATGTCACAATTATCCTGCTCTCGTACTAGGATTTCTTCGCTGCAAGCCAATCATGTGAGGTGACATTTTTCTGAAACAAAGCAATTTCGAGTAAAATCAGATTAGAATAGCGATGTTTTTAGGAATTTATTCTAAGAATAGCGTAATGTTATATTTCGAAATATTTATGCCAATTAATCTATTAAACATTATCTGTTATTGATGATGGGATGAGATTCATGTGTTGACTTCCACTAAGAGTAATTAACCCATCCATGTTTAAAATCTCTTGATTACTATATTCATGGAATTCATTAGCAATAGTTACTTATTTAGTAGTGCTTGATAACGTGTTTAAAATGTTTGTTTAGTAAAAATTTTAATTTTTTATTTAAAATTAATTCTTTTTTTATTTTGATATGCTAATATTAAAAATAAATTTTAAAAAATAAAAAATATATATTATTTTAATATATAAAAAAAATACTTTGAAATCACTAAACATTACTTTAATTCCCGAGAGAACCACTCAATGTCCTATAATTTTAATCAATTGTCAACAAAAATATTAACATAAAAATAAAATATGTTCAGTAACAAAATAATTTTTTATTTTTTTTTTTGGATTCGAGGAAACCTCATCCCCCGGAAAGCGCACTTTGTGGGCCCAGGTGAGGGAGTAAAACCCCGGCTGTCCCAGACTCTTACAAGAGGTGCACGCCCTGACTCGAATTCAAGACCTACTGTGCAGATCTCAAACCCTTTGCCATTATGCTACGCTCTTTGGGGACAGTAACAAAACAAGTTTACTCGTAAAAACATTTTCAAACCATAAAATATTATTTCTCAAAAAAAACACGCACATAAATATCCTTTCATAATAACAATTAAATAGCAACTAAACACGACGTTGTCTGAAGTAAGTCTAAAGATCTTGATAGAAAATTAAATTTATTAAGCATTCTTAAAGCATAAGATGAGCTCGTAATTATTTATGATTAATGGTATAATTATAATTTTACAATAATTAATATAAGATTAACTATAATTGAAACCAATCCTGTACGTAGTTATAAATCATAAGCCGACCATGATCAATTTTTAGCTAATAAAGCTTAACCATTTGATTTGGTTTGAACATCT
>Ga0325401_1000824_pt1 | contig 24358 bp, 37 predicted proteins | sample PopdelMetagenome_FD_205666 | JGI IMG/M metagenome (GOLD analysis project Ga0325401, IMG submission 205666) | Populus deltoides microbial communities from Bellville, Georgia, United States - Xylem-PdKOR-R2 | ecosystem: Host-associated > Plants > Phyllosphere > Stem > Wood/Secondary xylem | place...
CGCGCCCCGGGCTCGAGGGCGAGACTGTGGCGGTCGTCGCCGGCGCCCGCGGAGGGCTGCCAGGCGTCGCGCAGCCGCCCTCGCAGCCGGCGGCCGGAGGGGTGGTCGACGAGCAGCTCCGAGCGGGCCTGCTCGCCGAGGCGCACCGACCCGATCGGCCCGCGCACCACCGTCAGCGCCGCGGGCGAGGGCGCGAGGAGCAGGTCGAGGCCGGCCACGACCGCGACCACGAGCAGCCACAGCGCGACCGTCGAGCCCTGCGGGCGCGCGACGACCGGCACCAGCCCCAGCAGGAGCAGGAGCGGCAGCCGACCGGTCGGACGCATCTCAGCGGGGCACCGGCACCGCGTGCAGCGCGGCCGACAGCACCTCGGAGACCTGCACGCCCTCGAGCTCGGCCTCCGGTCGCAGCCCCAGCCGGTGCGCCAGCGTCGCCTGGGCGAGGGCCTTGACGTCGTCGGGGGTGACGAAGTCGCGTCCGGTCAGCCACGCCCACGCCCGCGCGGTGCGCAGCAGCGCGGTGGTGCCGCGGGGGCTGACGCCGAGCGAGAGCGAGGGCGACTCGCGGGTCGCGCGGGCGATGTCGACGACGTAGCCGGCGACCTCGTCGGAGACCTGCACGCGGCGCACGGCGTCCTGGCCGGCGGCGATGTCGGCGGGACCGGCGACGGCGACGACACCGGCGGCCCGCACGTCGCGCGGGTCGAAGCCGGCGGCGTGGCGGCGCAGGATCTCGAGCTCCTCGGCGCGGTCCGGCACGGGCAGCACCACCTTGAGCAGGAACCGGTCCAGCTGGGCCTCCGGCAGGGGGTAGGTGCCCTCGAACTCGACGGGGTTCTGCGTCGCCGCGACCAGGAACGGCGTGGGCACGGGCCGCGAGACCCCGTCGACCGAGACCTGGCCCTCCTCCATCGCCTCGAGCAGCGCGGACTGGGTCTTGGGCGGGGTCCGGTTGATCTCGTCGGCGAGCAGCAGCTGGGTGAAGACCGGGCCCTCGCGGAAGGTCAGCTCACCTGCGCCCCGCCCGTCGACGACCATCGAGCCGGTGATGTCGCCGGGCATCAGGTCGGGGGTGAACTGCACGCGCCGCGTCCCGACGTCCAGCGCCGCGGCCAGCGTGCGCACGAGCAGCGTCTTGGCGGTGCCGGGCACGCCCTCCATCAGCACGTGCCCGCCGCACAGCAGCGCGACGAGGAGCCCGGAGACCGCGGCGTCCTGGCCGACCACGGCCTTGCCGACCTCGGCGCGCACCGCCGCGAGGCGCTCGCGCGCGGCGTCGCCGTCGGGGCCGGGCGGGTGGGGGGTCTCGGTCATGGGGTGCGCACCTCTTCTTCGAGCTCGGCCAGGTCGTGGGCCAGGGCGATCAGGTCGTGGTCGGTGGACGGTACGTCGGCAGCCGGGTCGAGCAGGGCCTCGACGGCCGTGAGAGGGCGGCCGGTGCGGCGGGCGACCTCGCGCACGACGGTCGCTGTGGTGGCCGCCGACCCGAGCCGCAGCCGCTCCGCGCAGCGGGCCCGGGTCGCCCGGCGCAGCGCCTGCGCGGCGTGCTGGCGGTCGCCGGAGCGGCGGTAGAGCCGCCCGAGGCTCCGGGTCGTCTCGACGGCGCGCACGACCACGGGCAGCGGCTCGGTCGCGAGCGGGCCGAAGCGGCGACCGCGCCACAGTGCGAGGGCGACGGCGGCGAACAGCCCGAGGACCAGGGCGGGCAGGACCCAGCGGGGGAGCAGCGAGCCGAGGCTGGCGGTGTCGTCGCCGAGGCGGTCGGCGGCGTCGGGGACGTACCAGACGAGCCGCGGGGTCTGCCCGAGCAGCCGCAGCGCCACGGCGGCGTTGTCGGCGCGCAGCACCTGGTCGTTGGTGAGCGCCTCCTCGGCGCCGAAGAGCAGGACCCCGGCGTCGGGTCGCGCGGTGACGGCGCCCTGCCGGCCGTCGAAGCAGCCGTCGCCGGGGTAGACCGTCGCGGAGTCGGTCTCCAGCGTGAGACCGGTGAGGAGCGGGTCGTCGCAGTCGGCCTCGCGCCCGGGGGTCAGCGGGACCCGGGCACCGCCGCCGACGGAGCCCCACTCGTCGGCCACCCCCGGTCCGGCGCCCACGACGACCAGCTCGGCCGCCTCGGCGGCGTGCTCGCGCAGCCGCTCGGCCGTGCTCTCGCCGAGCTCGAAGGGGTTGACGACCACCACGGTGGTCGAGGCGTCGACCGTGAGCCGCTCGAGCTCGGCGGCGCTGCGCGCGACCTCGACGGACACGCCCTGGTCGGCGAGCACACGGGCCAGCGCGCGGGCGCCGTCGCCACCCGCGTTGTCGGGGTCGAACGGCGTGGACGAGCGGGCACCGGTGCTGAGCAGGGCGGCCACCACCACGGCGAGCACGGCCCCCGCGCCGATGAGCAGCGAGGTCCGGTGACGCCCCAGTCGCCCCCGCCGCCCGGTCGGTGCCGGGCCCGCCGCCTGCGCGGTCGACGCGCTCACCGGGGCGCCACCGCCTCGGGCCTGACCGGTCGGGCGGCCACGAGCTCGTCGTCGAGGGCGAGCACGGCCCTGGCCTGCTCGCTGCTCGCCGGCCGGTCGCCGTACAGCACCGAGTCGAAGGCGGCCGCGCTGGCGGCGAGCCGGGGGGCGGCGGTGGCGAACTGCGCCGCGAGCTGCGTCGCGACCTCGTGGGCGGTCGCGCCGGGGTCCTCGGCGAGCCGGCCCCGCTCGACCTGGCGGACGGTGAGGCACCGGAACCCCTCGACCACCGCCTCCTCGGCCCGGCCCTCGGCGAGCGCGCGCTCGGCGCGCTCGCGCAGCTGGGCCGCCGTCACGACCTCGTCGGTGAGCACGGCCCGGTCGCCGGCGGCGGACCGAGCGGTGCGCCGGGCCTGCGAGCCGAGCCAGACCAGGACGGCGACCAGGGCCACGAGCAGGACCATCGCGGCCAGCGTGGAGAGCGGGGGAGCCGTCGAGGCCGCGTCGAGCCCCGACTGCAGCACCCGCTCCACCCAGGTGAGCACCTGCTGCACCACGTCGCGCTCGCGGTACTCCGGGCGCAGGAGCTCGCGCCGCAGCGCCGAGCGGGCGTCGGAGCCGGAGGGGTCGAGCGGAGGGTCGAGCGGCAGGAGCGACGTCAGGAGGGAGATGGGCCTCACGAGGGGGTGATCCCCGCCTGACGCATCAGCTCGATGTCGTAGCCCTCCTTGCGCATCCGCTGGTCGAGGTACTGCAGCGAGGTCACCGCGGTCGTGAACGGCGTGACGAACGCCGCCGAGACGACCTGCGAGAGGGCCTGGGTCGCCACGAGCCCGAGGAGGCCGTACTGCTCCCCGGCCAGCGGTCCGACGAGGTTGCCGGCCAGGCTGATCGGCGCGGTGAGCACGCTGCTCGCGATCCCCGTGACCAGCACGGTCAGCAGGGCGATGCCGAAGGTCCTCCAGAACTGCGACCGGGTCAGGCGGTAGCCGCGCCCGACGGCCCCGAGGACGCCGACGTCCTCGAGCATGAGCGCCGGCACGGGCAGGTAGTAGACGCGCACCCAGAACCACACCAGCGCGCAGACGAACAGCGGCACCGAGACCAGGCCCCACACCACGATCGGCACGGCCGAGCCGTCGCTGGCGACGACCACGCCGACCCACAGCAGCGCGTAGACGCCGACGAGGGCCGTGAACACCAGGGCGAGCAGGAGGGCGAGCCCGACCAGGCGCCAGCGCTTGCCGTGCGTGGCCGCCCACGCCTCGCCCAGCGTGAGCCGGCGGCCGACCGCGGCGGCCGCGGTGACGTGGGCGATCATCCCGGTCACGAGGATCGTGCCGAGGGCGCCCAGCACCGAGCCGACCGCCAGCGCGCCGAAGGCGCTGACCAGCCCGACCACGCTGCCGGAGTCGAGGTCCGCCCCGCTGTCGTCGAACGCCGAGAGGTCGAGGGTGGCCGTCACCGCGCCCGTCACCAGCACCGGGATGAGCATCGCCACCGCCGCGACCAGCACGGAGGAGCCCACGGTGGCCTTGGGGTTGAACCGGATGATGCGGAACGCCGCGTCGTAGATGTCGCCGAGCGCCAGCGGCCGCAGGGCGACGGCGCCCGGCTTGTGCGCCGCGCCCAGCATCCCCGGAGCGGGCGCCCACCCGGGCTGCGGGTGGCCCTGGTGGCCTTGGTGGCCCGGGTAGCCCGGGGAGGACGAGTAGCCGGGCGGCGGGGGCGAGGCCGGTGGCTGCCACCCCGGGGGTGGGGGAGTGGGGGCGCCCGGGTCCGACATGCCCGCCATCCTGTCAGCAGGCGGGGACGCTCCGAGGCCCGATCCGGGGTCCGGCTGTGGTCTGATGGACCCGGCCCTCCGGCCCGCGCGGCCCCTCCTCGGACGTGCGCGACGACCCGCTCGAGCGTGGTCCCGGTCCGATTTGGCCCTGTCGCCCGGTCTCTGTCAGACTGTTCCGGTTGCTCTGGCGGGTCGTCAGGGTGCTGCGCACAGATTGACTCCTGAATCGCGTCTCCAGCGTTCGAGGGTGTCGGCGTGCGTCCGCACCGCACCTGGAGACCCGATCAGCCCGGACCCCGGTCCGGGACGCAACCGGCACAGAGCTCAGGATCCAGGTCCTGGGCGTGTCGTCACGTGGTCAGCAGTTCGGTCACGGAGGCGACACGCCCGACCGCGGGGGTCGGAGCCGAGGGCCGGGCGGAGCAGCCGGGCAACACCCCAGACATGTACGCGGCAGAAGCAGACCAGTGAGGACGAGCTACCTATGGCGGGACAGAAGATCCGCATCAGGCTCAAGGCCTATGACCACGAGGTGATCGACACCTCGGCGCGCAAGATCGTGGACACCGTCACCCGCACGGGTGCTCGCGTCGCCGGCCCCGTGCCGCTGCCGACGGAGAAGAACGTCTACTGCGTCATCCGCTCGCCGCACAAGTACAAGGACTCGCGCGAGCACTTCGAGATGCGCACCCACAAGCGCCTCATCGACATCCTCGACCCCACGCCGAAGACGGTCGACTCGCTCATGCGACTCGACCTCCCGGCCGGTGTCGACATCGAGATCAAGCTCTGAGGTTCGAGACATGACCACCGAACGCAACGTCAAGGGACTGCTGGGCACCAAGCTCGGCATGACCCAGGTGTGGGACGAGAACAACCGCATCGTCCCCGTGACCGTGATCGCGGCCGGCACGAACGTCGTCACGCAGGTCCGCACGCCCGAGCGGGACGGCTACAACGCCATCCAGGTCGGCTACGGCGAGATCGACGGACGCAAGGTGACCAAGCCGAAGGCCGGGCACTTCCAGGAGGCCGGCGTGACGCCGCGCCGCCACCTCGTCGAGATCCGCACCGCCTCCGCCGGCACCTTCACCGCCGGCCAGGAGCTGTCCGCCGACACCTTCGCCGCGGGCGAGGAGATCGACGTGACCGGCACCAGCAAGGGCAAGGGCTTCGCCGGCACGATGAAGCGCCACGGCTTCGCCGGTGTCTCGGCCTCGCACGGTGCGCACCGCAACCACCGCAAGCCGGGCTCCATCGGCGCCTGCGCGACCCCCGGTCGCGTGTTCAAGGGCGTCCGGATGGCCGGCCGGATGGGTTCCGACACCGTCACCACCCAGAACCTCACCGTGCACGCCGTGGACGCCGAGAAGGGCCTGATCCTCGTGAAGGGCGCCGTCCCCGGCCCCAAGGGTGGCCTGCTCGTGCTGCGCTCGGCGGCCAAGAAGACCGAAGCTGCGGAGGCCTGAGCATGGCGACCAACAACACCAGCGGCCGGGTCGACGTCGACCTGCCCGCCGAGATCTTCGACGTGGCGCTCAACGTGCCGCTCATCCACCAGGTCGTCGTGGCCCAGCAGGCCGCGGCCCGCCAGGGCACCGCTGCGACCAAGACCCGCGGCGACGTCCGCGGTGGTGGCCGCAAGCCCTACAAGCAGAAGGGCACCGGCCGCGCCCGCCAGGGCTCGACCCGTGCGCCGCAGTTCGCCGGCGGTGGCGTCGTCCACGGCCCGCAGCCGCGCAGCTACGACCAGCGCACCCCCAAGAAGATGAAGGCCGCCGCCCTGCGCGGTGCCCTCTCCGACCGGGCCCGCAACGGACGCATCCACGTGCTCGACGGCTTCGGCCTCGAGGACGCCCCGTCCACCCGCACCGCGCTGGGTGCCCTCGCCGCGCTGACCGACCGGGTCAAGTTCCTGGTCGTCCTCGAGCGCACCGACACCGTCACCTGGCTCTCGCTGCGCAACGCGCCCGAGGTGCACATCGTGGCCGTCGACCAGCTCAACACCTACGACGTGCTCGCCTCCGACGACGTGGTCTTCAGCCAGGGCGCGTACGACGCGTTCGTGGCCGGGCCCGCCGCGGCCGGCTCGTCGAGCGCCCAGAAGGAGGAGTCCGCGTGAGCACCCTGCACAAGGACCACCGCGACGTCCTGATCGCACCCGTCGTCTCGGAGAAGAGCTACAGCCTCCTCGACGCCAACAAGTACACCTTCGTCGTGCACCCCGACGCCAACAAGACCGAGATCAAGATCGCGGTCGAGAAGATCTTCGGCGTCAAGGTCACCGCGGTGAACACCCTCAACCGCGCCGGCAAGACGCGGCGGACCCGCACCGGGCTGGGCAAGCGCAAGGACACCAAGCGCGCGATCGTCAGCCTGGCCGAGGGTCACCGCATCGACATCTTCGGAGGACCGGTTTCCTGATGGCCATTCGCAAGTACAAGCCGACCACCCCGGGCCGTCGCGGCTCGTCGGTCGCCGACTTCGTCGAGATCACCCGGACCACGCCGGAGAAGTCCCTCGTCAAGCCGCTGCCCAAGAAGGGCGGCCGCAACAACCAGGGCCGGATCACCACCCGTCACCAGGGTGGTGGCCACAAGCGTGCCTACCGCATCATCGACTTCCGTCGCTACGACAAGGACGGCATCCCGGCCAAGGTCGCTCACATCGAGTACGACCCCAACCGCACCGCGCGCATCGCGCTGCTGCACTACGCCGACGGCGAGAAGCGCTACATCATCGCGCCGCGCGGGCTGACGCAGGGCACGGTCGTCGAGTCGGGTGCCGCTGCCGACATCAAGACCGGCAACAACCTCCCGCTGCGCAACATCCCGGTCGGTTCGACGGTCCACGCGGTCGAGCTCCGCCCCGGTGGCGGCGCCAAGATCGCCCGCTCCGCCGGCAACAGCGCCCAGCTGGTCGCTCGCGAGGGCTCGCGCGCCACGCTGCGCATGCCCTCGGGCGAGATGCGCTTCGTCGACGTGCGCTGCCGCGCCACGGTCGGCGAGGTCGGCAACGCCGAGCAGTCCAACATCAACTGGGGCAAGGCCGGCCGCATGCGCTGGAAGGGCAAGCGCCCGACCGTCCGCGGTGTCGTCATGAACCCGGTCGACCACCCGCACGGTGGTGGCGAGGGCAAGACCTCCGGTGGTCGCCACCCGGTGTCGCCGTGGGGCAAGCCCGAGGGCCGCACGCGCAAGCGCAAGGCCTCCGACTCGCAGATCATCCGTCGCCGCAAGACCGGCAAGGGTAGGAAGTAACTGACATGCCTCGCAGCCTGAAGAAGGGCCCCTTCGTCGACGGCCACCTCGAGAAGAAGGTGGACGCCGAGAACGAGAAGGGCAGCCACAACGTCATCAAGACGTGGTCGCGCCGCTCGATGATCATCCCCTCGATGATCGGTCACACCATCGCGGTGCACGACGGTCGCAAGCACGTGCCGGTGTTCGTCACCGACTCCATGGTCGGGCACAAGCTCGGCGAGTTCGCGCCGACCCGCACCTACCGCGGTCACGTGAAGGACGACAGGAAGGGACGCCGCCGATGAGCACCACCGAGCGCACGCGCAGCAGCGCCCGCCGCGACTCGCTGCTCGGCGACCGTCCCGGCGCGTTCGCCAGCGCCCGCTACGTGCGGATCACCCCGCTCAAGGCGCGCCGCGTCGTCGAGCTGGTCCGCGGTCTGCCGGTCGACCAGGCCCTCTCGATCCTCGAGTTCGCCCCGCAGGCGGCCGCCGAGACGGTCCACAAGGTCCTGCGCAGCGCGATCGCCAACGCCCAGACCACCGAGGGCCTCGACGCTGGCGACCTGGTCGTCTCCGGCGCGCTGGTCGACGAGGGTCCGACGATGAAGCGCTGGCGCCCCCGGGCCCAGGGCCGGGCGACCCGCATCAACAAGCGGACCAGCCACATCACCCTGGTCGTCGAGCCCGCGGCGGCCGTCGCGCCGGTCGCGAAGAAGACCACCACCACGAAGGCGTCCTCCAAGACGAAGGCCGCCCAGACGAACGGAGAGGATGCCTGATGGGCCAGAAGATCAACCCGAACGGGTTCCGGCTCGGCATCTCCACCGACCACAAGTCGCGCTGGTACGCCGACAAGCTCTACAAGAGCTACGTCGGCGAGGACGTCGCCATCCGCAAGCTGCTCTCGAAGGGCATGGAGCGGGCCGGCATCGCCAAGGTCGAGATCGAGCGCACCCGTGACCGCGTCCGTGTGGACATCCACACCGCGCGTCCGGGCATCGTGATCGGTCGCCGCGGCGCCGAGGCCGACCGCATCCGCGGCGAGCTCGAGAAGCTCACCGGCAAGCAGGTGCAGCTGAACATCCTCGAGGTCAAGAACCCCGAGGTCGACGCGCAGCTGGTCGCCCAGGGCGTCGCCGAGCAGCTCTCGGGCCGTGTGCAGTTCCGCCGCGCGATGCGCAAGGCGATGCAGACGACCATGCGCTCGGGCGCCAAGGGCATCCGCATCCAGTGCTCCGGCCGCCTCAACGGCGCCGAGATGTCGCGCACGGAGTTCTACCGCGAGGGCCGCGTGCCCCTGCACACCCTGCGCGCCGACATCGACTACGGCTTCTACGAGGCCCGCACGACCTTCGGCCGCATCGGCGTGAAGGTCTGGATCTACAAGGGCGAGGTCGCCGGCTCCCGTGCCGAGCGCCAGGCTCAGGCTGCTGCCCGCGCCGGTGTCCCCGGCCGCGGTGGCCGCCCGACCCGTGGCGGCGACCGTCCCACCCGCGGCGACCGTCCCGGCCGCAGCGACCGCCCGACCCGCTCCGACCGCGACGGTGCAGCGACCGAGGCTCCGGCCTCGGAGGCTGCCGCCCCCGCGGCGACCGAGACTCCTTCGGAGGGCTGACCCATGCTGATGCCCCGCAGGCTCAAGCACCGCAAGCAGCACCACCCCAAGCGGACCGGTGCCGCCAAGGGCGGCACGCGTCTGGCGTTCGGTGACTTCGGCATCCAGGCCATCGAGGGTCACTACGTGACCAACCGCCAGATCGAGTCCGCTCGTATCGCCATGACCCGCCACATCAAGCGTGGCGGCAAGGTCTGGATCAACATCTACCCCGACCGCCCGCTCACCAAGAAGCCCGCCGAGACCCGCATGGGTTCCGGCAAGGGCTCGCCCGAGTGGTGGATCGCCAACGTCAAGCCCGGCCGCGTGATGTTCGAGCTGTCCGGTGTCGACGAGACGGTGGCCCGCGAGGCGATGCGCCGCGCGATCCACAAGCTGCCGATGAAGTGCCGCTTCATCACCCGAGAGGCTGGTGAGTTCTGATGGCGTCCGGGACCAAGGCGCACGAGCTCGACGAGATGAACGACGTCGACCTCGAGGCACGACTGCGCGAGGCCAAGGAGGAGCTGTTCAACCTCCGCTTCCAGGCCGCGACCGGCCAGCTCGAGAGCCACGGCCGGCTCCGCACGGTCAAGAAGGACATCGCCCGGATCTACACCGTGGTGCGTGAGCGCGAGCTCGGCATCCGCGTGGCTCCCGGCGGCAGCAACGACAACGACGAGGACGGTGCCGCATGAGCGAGCAGAACGCCGCTCCGGCCGCCGAGGCGCGCAACGCGCGCAAGGTCCGCGAGGGCTTGGTGGTCAGCGACAAGATGGACAAGACCGTGGTCGTGGCCGTCGAGGACCGCGTCAAGCACGGTCTCTACGGCAAGGTGCTGCGCCAGACCTCGCGGCTCAAGGCCCACGACGAGACCAACGAGTGCGGCACCGGTGACCGGGTCCTGATCATGGAGACCCGCCCGCTGTCGGCCACGAAGCGCTGGCGCGTCATTCAGGTTGTGGAGAAGGCCAAGTGATCCAGCAAGAGTCCCGACTCAAGGTCGCCGACAACACCGGCGCCAAGGAGATCCTGTGCATCCGCGTGCTCGGCGGCTCCGGCCGTCGCTACGCCGGCATCGGTGACACCATCGTCGCGACCGTCAAGGACGCGATCCCCGGCGGCAACGTCAAGAAGGGCGACGTCGTCAAGGCCGTCATCGTGCGCACCGTCAAGGAGCGCCGCCGTCCGGACGGTTCCTACATCCGCTTCGACGAGAACGCAGCGGTGATCCTCAAGGCCGACGGCGAGCCCCGCGGTACCCGCATCTTCGGCCCCGTGGGCCGCGAGCTGCGCGACAAGCGGTTCATGAAGATCATCTCGCTGGCCCCGGAGGTGCTGTGATGGCCAAGGGTCTGAACATCAAGAAGGGCGACACCGTCAAGGTGATCGCCGGGCGCGACAAGGGTGCCGAAGGCAAGGTCATCACGGTGCTCCGCGAGGAGCAGCGGGTGATCGTCGAGGGCGTCAACCTGATCAAGCGCCACACCAAGGTCGTCAACCAGGGCGGTCGCGCCGGCAACACCGGCGGGATCATCACCGCCGAGGCGCCGATCCACGTCTCCAACGTGATCCTGGTCGAGGGCGACGGCGTCACCCGCGTCGGCTTCCGCCGCGACGAGGTGACCAAGCGCCGTCCCGACGGCTCGACGTACGCCGCGGAGCGCAGCGTCCGCATCTCCCGCAAGACCGGCAAGGACATCTGATGACCGAGACCTCCACTGAGGCCCCCGAGGCCACCACGGCGTCGGCCGCGGTGACCCCGCGGCTCAAGACGCGCTACCGGGAGGAGATCCTCCCGGCGCTGAAGTCCGAGTTCGACATCGCGAACGTGATGCAGGTCCCCGGCCTGGTCAAGATCGTCGTGAACATGGGTGTGGGCGAGGCCGCCCGCGACTCCAAGCTCATCGACGGCGCGGTGCGCGACCTGACCGCGATCACCGGCCAGAAGCCGCTGGTCACCAAGGCCCGCAAGTCCATCGCGCAGTTCAAGCTGCGCGAGGGCATGCCGATCGGCGCGCACACCACGCTGCGCGGCGACCGGATGTGGGAGTTCCTCGACCGCCTGCTGTCGATCGCGCTGCCCCGCATCCGCGACTTCCGCGGGCTCTCCCCGCGCCAGTTCGACGGCCGTGGCAACTACACCTTCGGTCTCACCGAGCAGGTCATGTTCCACGAGATCGACCAGGACCGCATCGACCGCAGCCGCGGCATGGACATCACTCTGGTGACCACGGCCACCACCGACGACCAGGGTCGCGCGCTGCTCAAGCAGCTCGGCTTCCCCTTCCAGGAGCGCTGAGAGACATGGCGAAGACTTCCCTCAAGGTCAAGGCGGCCCGCAAGCCCAAGTTCGCGGTCCGCGGCTACACCCGCTGCCAGCGCTGCGGCCGGCCCAAGGCCGTCTACCGCAAGTTCGGCCTGTGCCGGATCTGCCTGCGCGAGATGGCCCACCGCGGCGAGCTGCCCGGCGTGACCAAGTCTTCCTGGTAGCCCACCCCTCCACAGCGATGAAGGTCCGCCGGGTCCCGGCGGAAACCACACCGAGAAAGACACACTCATGACGATGACCGACCCGATCGCAGACATGCTCACCCGTCTGCGCAACGCCAACCAGGCCTTCCACGACGACGTGACGATGCCGCACTCCAAGATCAAGGAGGGCGTCGCGGAGATCCTCCAGCAGGAGGGCTACATCAGCTCCTTCACCGTGGCCGACCCCGAGGAGGGCAAGGTCCAGAAGACGCTGACCATCACCCTCAAGTACGGCCGCAACCGCGAGCGCTCGCTCGCCGGCGTGCGCCGCGTGAGCAAGCCCGGTCTGCGCGTCTACGCCAAGAGCACCGGTCTCCCCAAGGTGCTCGGCGGCCTCGGCGTCGCGATCATCTCGACCAGCCAGGGCCTGCTCACCGACCGTCAGGCCAACCAGAAGGGCGTGGGTGGGGAAGTCCTCGCCTACGTCTGGTGACGAGAGACCAGGAGGAAGAACAGCAATGTCGCGCATCGGCAAGCTCCCCGTCCCGGTCCCCTCGGGCGTGGACATCACCATCGACGGCCCCGTCGTGACGGTCAAGGGCCCCAAGGGCACCCTGTCGCACACCGTGGCCGCCCCCATCACCGTCGAGAAGGGCGAGACCGAGGGCTTCCTCGACGTCAAGCGCCCCGACGACGAGCGGACCAGCAAGTCCCTGCACGGGCTGACCCGCACCCTGGTCAACAACATGGTCGTCGGCGTGACCGACGGCTACGAGAAGCGCCTCGAGATCGTGGGCGTCGGCTACCGCGTGCTGTCCAAGGGACCCACGCAGCTCGAGTTCCAGCTCGGCTACAGCCACCCCATCGTCTTCAACGCCCCCGACGGCATCACCTTCGCGGTCGAGAACCCCACCCGGTTCGGCGTCCAGGGCATCGACAAGCAGCTCGTCGGCGAGGTCGCTGCCAACATCCGCAAGCTCCGCAAGCCCGAGCCCTACAAGGGCAAGGGCGTCCGGTACTCCGGCGAACACGTCCGCCGCAAGGTCGGAAAGGCTGGTAAGTGACATGGCGATCTCGCTGAAGCAGCACAAGCACACCGCCGACCGCGTCCGCTCGCGGCTGCGCCGCCAGTCGCGCGGGCGCAAGAAGGTCGCCGGCACCGCCGAGCGTCCGCGCCTGGTCGTGACCCGTTCCTCCAAGCACATCACCGTGCAGGTCGTCGACGACGCGCTGGGCAAGACCATCGCGTCCGCCTCGACCATGGAGGCCGACCTGCGCGCCCAGTCCGGCGACAAGACCGACAAGGCCAAGCTGGTCGGCGGCCTCGTCGCCGAGCGTGCCAAGGCCGCCGGTGTCGAGGGCGTGGTCTTCGACCGCGCCGGCAACAAGTACCACGGCCGGATCGCCGCGCTGGCGGACGCCGCTCGCGAGGGTGGGCTGAGCTTCTGATGCGCACCTCGAGCACTGACACGACGTACGAGATGGAGAACCAGGCATGAGCGGACCCCAGCGCGGAAACCGCAGCGGCGGTGGCGACCGCCGGGGCGGTCGCGACGACCGCCGTGGCGGTCAGGGCGCCGACAAGAACGCCTACGTCGAGCGCGTCGTCGCGATCAACCGCGTCGCCAAGGTCGTCAAGGGTGGTCGACGCTTCAGCTTCACCGCCCTCGTGATCGTCGGCGACGGCGACGGGATGGTCGGCGTCGGCTACGGCAAGGCCAAGGAGGTGCCGGCCGCCATCGCCAAGGGCGTTGAGGAGGCCAAGAAGCACTTCTTCCGGGTGCCCCGCGTCCAGGGCACGATCCCGCACCCCGTCCAGGGTGAGAAGGCCGCCGGCGTGGTCATGCTGCGCCCGGCCGCGCCCGGTACCGGTGTCATCGCCGGTGGTCCGGTCCGCGCCGTCCTGGAGTGCGCCGGCATCCACGACATCCTGAGCAAGTCGCTCGGGTCGTCCAACCAGATCAACATCGTCCACGCGACCGTCGAGGCGCTGCGCATGCTCGAGCAGCCCGAGGCCGTCGCCGCCCGCCGTGGGCTGCCCGTCGAGGACGTCGCTCCGGCGGCGCTCCTCAAGGCGCGCGCCGAGCAGCCGGCCGCCGCGGCCGCCGGCACCGGGGAGGCGTCGTCCTGATGGCTCAGCTCAAGGTCCAGCAGAAGCGCTCGACGATCGGCTGCAAGGCCAACCAGCGCGAGACCCTGCGCACGCTCGGTCTCAAGCGGATCGGCGACGTGGTCGTGAAGGAGGACCGCCCGGAGATCCGGGGCATGGTCCACACCGTCCGTCACCTGGTGACGGTCGAGGAGGTCGACTGACATGACGCTCAAGCTCCACCACCTGCGCCCGGCTCCGGGTGCCAAGACCGCCAAGACCCGCGTGGGTCGCGGTGAGGCCTCCAAGGGCAAGACCGCCGGTCGCGGCACCAAGGGCACCGGCGCCCGCAAGAACACCCCGGCCGGCTTCGAGGGTGGGCAGATGCCCATCCACATGCGCCTGCCGAAGCTGAAGGGGTTCAAGAACCCGTTCAAGGTCGAGTTCCAGGTCATCAACCTGGACCGCCTGGGCGAGTCCTTCCCCGACGGCGGCACCGTGGGTGTCGACGAGCTCGTGGCCAAGGGCCTCGTGCGCGACGGCCACCCGGTCAAGGTGCTCGGCCAGGGTGAGATCTCGGTCAAGGTCGACGTCACCGCCCAGGCCTTCTCGGCCTCGGCGAAGGAGAAGATCGAGGCCGCCGGCGGAACCACCACCGTCGCCTGAATCGTTGCCCATGACGGGGCCCGGTCCCAGTGAGGGACTGGGCCCCGTTTGGGTTAGGCTGCCAGCCGCGCGCGTCACGCGTGCTGCTCGTGCTCGGGCGACCGGGCTGAAGAGGAACAGAGGTAAACGGTGCTGACCGCGTTCGCGAACGCCTTCCGGACCCCGGACCTGCGGCGCAAGCTGCTCTTCGTCCTGCTGATCATCGTGGTCTTCCGGGCCGGTTCGCAGATCCCCGCCCCCGGTGTCGACGTGGGCAACGTGCAGACGTGCCTCAACGACGCCGACAACGGGCTCTACAACCTGATCAACCTGTTCTCGGGCGGAGCGCTGCTCCAGCTGACGATCTTCGCGCTGGGGATCATGCCCTACATCACCGCGAGCATCATCCTGCAGCTGCTGGTGGTCGTCATCCCGCGCCTGGAGGCCCTCAAGAAGGAGGGCCAGTCCGGCCAGACCAAGATCACGCAGTACACCCGCTACCTCACGCTCGGCCTCGCGCTGCTCCAGGCGACCGGCATCGTCGCGCTGGCCCGCTCGGGCAACCTGCTGCAGAACTGCAACCAGCCGTTGCTGGTCGACAACGGCACCCAGACCTTCCTGGTCATGGTCATCACCATGACCGCCGGCACCGCTGTGATCATGTGGCTGGGCGAGCTCATCACCGAGCGCGGCATCGGCAACGGCATGTCGATCCTGATCTTCACCCAGGTCGTCGCGACCTTCCCCGGCACGCTCTGGGCGGTCGGCAAGGACCAGGGGTGGTGGACCTTCGGCGTCGTCATCGCCGTCGGCCTCGTCATCGTCGCGGCCGTCATCTTCATCGAGCAGGCCCAGCGCCGCATCCCGGTGCAGTACGCCCGCCGCATGGTCGGGCGCAAGATGTTCGGCGGCAGCTCGACCTACATCCCGCTGAAGGTCAACCAGGCCGGCGTCATCCCGGTCATCTTCGCCTCCTCGCTGCTCTACCTGCCGGCGATGGCGGCGCAGTTCAACCAGAACAGCGACACCGCGTGGGTCCGCTTCATCAACGACTACCTCGTGCGCGGCAACCACCCGCTGTACATGCTCACGTTCTTCCTGCTCATCGTCTTCTTCACCTACTTCTACGTCTCGATCACCTTCAACCCGCAAGAGGTGGCCGACAACATGAAGAAGTACGGCGGCTTCATCCCCGGGATCCGGGCGGGCAAGCCGACCGAGGACTACCTGTCCTACGTCCTGTCCCGCATCACGCTGCCGGGCGCGCTGTACCTCGGTCTGATCGCTCTGATCCCGTTGATCGCCCTCGTGCTGGTCAACGCCAACCAGAACTTCCCGTTCGGTGGCACCTCGATCCTCATCATGGTCGGCGTGGCCCTCGACACCGTGAAGCAGATCGAGAGCCAGCTCCAGCAGCGCAACTACGAAGGATTCCTGCGCTGACATGCGTCTTCTGATCATGGGCCCGCCTGGAGCGGGCAAGGGCACCCAGGCCACCTTCATCGCCGAGCACTTCAAGATCCCGGCGATCTCGACCGGCGACATCTTCCGGGCCAACGTCTCGGAGGGCACGCCGCTCGGGGTGGAGGCCAAGCGCTACATGGACGCCGGGGAGTACGTCCCCGACGAGGTCACCAACCTCATGGTGCGCAATCGCATCGACGAGCCGGACGCCACCAACGGCTTCCTGCTCGACGGCTACCCGCGCACGCTGGCGCAGGTCGAGGAGCTCGACGGGATGATCGAGTTCACCGGCCACCAGCTCGACGCCGTCGTGGTGCTGACCGTCGACCAGGACGAGATCGTGGGCCGGCTCGTGCGCCGTGCGCAGATCGAGGGCCGCGCCGACGACACCGAGGACGTCGTGCGCCGCCGCCAGGAGGTCTACACCGCCGAGACCGAGCCCCTCATCGAGATCTACCGCGAGCGCGGGATCCTCGTCGAGGTCGACGGTCTCGGTGAGGTCGCCGAGGTCACCCAGCGGATCTTCGGCGCTCTCGACGTCATCCCCGAGTCCTAGGGCCGAGCCGGTCGTGGGCTGGCGCAACCGAGGCGTCGAGATCAAGACGCCCGAGCAGGTCGACGCGATGCGTCGGGCCGGCCTGGTGGTGGCGAGCGCCCTCGAGGCGCTGCGCGCCGCGGTGCGCCCGGGGGTGACCACCCGCGAGCTCGACGCGGTCGCCGAGGACGTCATCCGCACGGCCGGCGCGACACCGTCCTTCCTGGGCTACCAGGGTTTCCCGGCCTCGATCTGCGCCTCCGTCGGTGACGAGGTCGTCCACGGCATCCCGGGGGAGCGGGTGCTGCGCGAGGGCGACGTCGTCTCCCTCGACTGCGGCGCGATCGTCGACGGCTGGCACGGTGACGCCGCGGTGACGGTGCCCGTCGGCACGGTCGCGCCCGAGCTGCTGACCCTGGCCCGCGACACCGAGGACGCCATGTGGGCCGGCATCGCCGCCGCCCGACCCGGTCGTCGGGTGGGCGACCTGTCGGCCGCGGTCGAGGAGCACCTGCGCTCCGTCGGCGACTACGGCATCCTCGAGGACTACACCGGCCACGGCATCGGCTCGCAGATGCACCAGCCGCCCGACGTGCCCAACGTCGGCCGCCGCGGCCGGGGCACCCGCCTCGTCGAGGGCATGGCCCTCGCCGTCGAGCCGATGGTCACGCTCGGCAGCCCTGACACGGTGCTGCTCGAGGACGAGTGGACCGTCGTGACCGCCGACGGGTCCTGGTCGGCGCACGTCGAGCACACCTTCGCCCTCACCGACCGCGGCATCTGGGTGCTCACCGCCCACGACGGCGGCGAGGAGCAGCTCACCGCCCTCGGCGCGCCGTACGGCGGCCGCTGACGCTGGCCGCTGACGCCGGCGGTCGTGGTCAGTCCTGCTGGACCTCGATCGAGCCGACCGCGGTCGCGGTCATCGTGACGGTGTCGGCGAGGAACTGCGGCCCGAGGGTCACGGCGCAGCGGAGCGTGACCTCGCCGGTGCTGGTGAAGGTGGTGGTCGTGGTCGCGGCGAGGACCTTGCGATCCGGACTGTTGGCGAGGTTGACGTTGAGAGAGCGCGAGATGGCCTCGTTCGCCCGGGTCAGGTAGCACTCGGCGTTCGTCGCGCCGCCGGAGCCGCCAGAGACCCGGACCCCGAAGTCGATCACGTAGGAGCCCGCGGGCAGGGTCAGGCTCCCGAGCTGGGCACCCGCGGTCGTGACGGCCACCGCCGTGGTGTCGGTGACGAGCCGGTAGGCCTTGCTGGGCCCGACCGGTCCGACCGGTCCGACCGGTCCGACCGGTCCGACCGGGCCGGCTGCGCCGGGCGAGCCGGCGGGGCCCGGCACCCCCTGCGGTCCGGTGCGGCCCCAGCTCAGGCTGCGCTCGCCCTTGCGGCACGACGCTCCGGCCTTGACGATGCGGAGATCGCCCGAACGCTTCGCGTAGCAGGCCGAGACGGTCGCGTCACCCGAGCGCTCCTGCGCCCAGGTCACGCCGGTGGCGGTGAGGGCGGCGAGGGTGACGGCGGCGACCCCGGCCGCCGCGAGCCTGGTCAGCATGGGGCGAGCGTAGGGACGCGGCCGGTCCGTGTCCCCGGCCCTATTGGGCGGTTGCGCCGGAAGCGTGGGAGAGTGACGGGCGCGGAAGGGGAGTATTCCTTCGCCACGGGATCGTCAGCACGAGCGCCGCGAGCGCTCCGGGCCCGTGGGCCGCACCGGGTGACCGGTGCCGGCGGGAGAGACCTTCGGTGGACCTCCCGTCCCTAACCCCAGGAGCCGAACCCTTGGACATCTCCCCGCTGCAGTGGGCCCTCACCATCGGCATCACGGCCGCCGTCCTGCTCTTCGACGTCGTCGTCATCGCCCGCAAGCCCCACGAGCCGTCGATCCGCGAGTGCGCGATCGCCCTGGCCGTCTACATCGGTGCGGCCCTGGCCTTCGCCGGCTTCATCTTCGCCACGGCCGGGCGCGACGCCGACGGCGACCTCTACGGCACGCAGTTCATCACCGGCTGGCTCGTCGAGTACAGCCTGTCGGTCGACAACCTGTTCGTCTTCATCATCTTGATGGCGGCGCTCAAGGTGCCGCGCAAGTACCAGCAGGAAGCCCTGATGGTGGGCATCATCCTGGCGCTGATCTTCCGTGGCGTCTTCATCGCGCTCGGCTACCAACTGATCGCCAACTTCTCGTGGGTCTTCTACATCTTCGGCGCGTTCCTGGTCTACACGGCGTGGAACCTGGTCAAGAGCTACCGCGACGACGACCACAGCGACGACGCCGAGGACAACAAGGTGGTGGCGTTCGCCCGCCGCAAGCTCAACGTCGGTGAGGAGTTCCGCGGTCTCAAACTGTCGTGGCACGAGCACGGCGTGCGCGTCATCTCGCCGATGGTCATCGTCATCATCGCGCTGGGCACCACCGACCTGCTGTTCGCGCTGGACTCGATCCCCGCCATCTTCGGCATCACCCAGGAGCCCTACCTGGTGTTCACGGCCAACGTGTTCGCCCTGATGGGGCTGCGCCAGCTCTACTTCCTGCTGGGCGGGCTGCTCAAGCGCCTGATCTTCCTGTCGCTCGGCCTGTCGTTCATCCTGGCCTTCATCGGCGTCAAGCTCGTCATCCACGCCCTGCACGAGGACCAGCCGTTCGGCATCAACGGCGGCGAGCCGGTCGTCGGCTTCGAGGTGCCGACCCTGCTCAGCCTCGGCGTGATCATCGTGGTGCTCGCGGTGACCGCGGTGGCCAGCCTCTACGTCGACCGCAAGCGCGAGGAGGCCGGCGCCGGCTCCAGCACGGGCTCCGGCCTGGAATAGCAGGCACCGTCGGCGGGGTTGACCTGACGTGACCTCGACCCCGTCGACGAACCTGTCCGTGCTCGACCTGGTGCCGGTGCGCACCGACCAGAGCAGCGGCGAGGCGATCTCCGCCTCGCTGTCGCTCGCCCGCCGTGCCGACGAGCTCGGCTACCACCGCTACTGGGTGGCCGAGCACCACAACATGCCGGCCGTCGCCGCGACCAACCCGCCGGTGCTGATCGGGCTGATCGCCGCCGCGACGCAGCGCATCCGCGTCGGCTCGGGCGGCGTGATGCTGCCCAACCACGCGCCGCTGGTCGTCGCCGAGCAGTTCGGGCTCCTCGAGGCGGCGTTCCCTGGTCGCATCGACCTCGGCATCGGCCGGGCGCCCGGCTCCGACCCCGTGACCTCCTACGCCCTGCGCCACGGCGCCGGGGGAGTGAGCGACGAGGCCGTCAACCGCTTCCCGGAGTACGTCGACAACGTGCTCGCGATGATGGAGCCCGAGGGGGTGGGGCTCACCGTGGCGGGGCGCACCCACGCGCTCAAGGCCACCCCGGTCGCCCGCAGCGTGCCGACGATCTGGCTGCTCGGCTCCAGCGACTACTCCGCGCGTCTGGCCGCGGAGAAGGGGATGCCCTACGTCTTCGCCCACCACTTCTCGGGCCAGGGCACCGCGGAGGCGCTCGAGCTCTACCGCTCGAGCTTCCGCCCCAGCCCCGAGCTCGCCGAGCCGCGCACGTTCCTGACCGTCAACGCGGTCGTCGCGGAGTCGAGCGAGGAGGCCGAGCGCCAGGCGCTGCCCAACCTGCTGATGATGCTCTCGCTGCGCACCGGTGCGCCGCTCGGCCCGCAGCTGCTGGTCGAGGAGGCCGAGAAGCTCGAGGTGCCGGCCGCGCACGCCCCGCTCGTCGAGGCGATGCGCTCGCGCTGGGTCGTGGGCGACCCCGCGTCGGCCCGTGCCCAGCTCGACGAGCTGGCGGCGACGTACGGCGTCGACGAGGTGATGGTGCACCCGGTCGCCGGCGCCCACGTCGGCACCGAGCCCGACCGCAGCCCGCAGCGCGAGGAGACCCTGCGCCTGCTCGCCGCCTAGGGCCCGCGTCGGTCAGGTCCGCGCGGCTGCGCGGCCTGCTCCGACGGGGACTCGACCGCACACCCTGAGGCGTGCCTACCACAATTCGTGTTCCGGGGCCGGTACCACCTAGACTGGTGCGTCGGCCCAACACGGGTCTGCTCTGCGGCGCCTCACGGCTGCCCGGGCCACCGCTGGTGGGCTCTCGATCGAGAGCCTATCCGCACGGCCCCGGGGACGAGGCGTCCGGACAGCCTGCTGAGGTCCACTCGCCACCGGTGCGTCCGGAGCGGGAGGTTCGCGGGCCGACGGTAGACGAGGCGCCGGAGACGGCCAACAACGGATTGTGGAGGACATGCCGAAGAAAGAAGGCGTGATCGAGATCGAGGGCACCGTCGTGGAGGCCCTTCCCAACGCCATGTTCCGCGTCGAGCTGAGCAACGGCCACAAGGTTCTCGCCCACATCAGCGGCAAGATGCGCCAGCACTACATCCGGATCCTCCCCGAGGACCGGGTCGTGGTGGAGCTTTCGCCGTACGACCTCACCCGGGGTCGCATCGTCTACCGGTACAAGTAACCAGCCGACTGCGCAAAGAGAGTGGGGCCGGACCGTGAAGGTCAACCCGAGCGTCAAGCCGATCTGTGACAAGTGCAAGGTGATCCGTCGCCACGGCCGCGTCATGGTGATCTGCGAGAACCCGCGTCACAAGCAGCGCCAGGGCTGAGCCCCTGCGGGCAGCAGCTGTCGCACAACTGAACACCACATCGTGATCGCTAGCCCGGCGCAGTGCGCCGGGTGAAGCCACCTCCGGAGCAGTGGGCCGGAGCCTCGCACCGCGAGGACGCGTCACGACCGACACCTCTGCAGCACAACGAAGGAACACCACATGGCACGCCTCGTCGGTGTCGACCTCCCGCGCGACAAGCGCATCGAGATCGCACTCACCTACATCTACGGCATCGGCCGTACCACCGCCCAGAAGCTCCTCGCCGAGACCGGGGTCGACCCCAACTCGCGCGTCCACGAGCTGGGCGACCCCGAGCTGGTCAAGCTCCGCGACGCCATCGAGTCGCAGTACAAGATCGAGGGTGACCTCCGCCGTGAGGTCCAGGCCGACATCCGTCGCAAGATCGAGATCGGCAGCTACCAGGGACGCCGTCACCGCCAGGGCCTGCCGGTCCGCGGTCAGCGCACCAAGACCAACGCCCGCACCCGCAAGGGTCCGAAGCGCACCGTTGCCGGCAAGAAGAAGGCGAAGTGATCTGATGCCCCCCAAGACTCGTGCGACCGCCAAGAAGGTCCGCCGCAAGGAGAAGAAGAACGTCGCTCAGGGCGAGGCCCACATCAAGAGCACGTTCAACAACACCATCGTCACCATCACCGACCCGACCGGCGCGGTGATCTCGTGGGCCTCTGCCGGCACCGTCGGCTTCAAGGGCTCGCGCAAGTCCACCCCGTTCGCCGCGCAGATGGCCGCCGAGGCCGCCGGGCGCCGGGCGATGGACCACGGCATGAAGAAGATCGACGTCTTCGTCAAGGGCCCGGGCTCGGGTCGCGAGACGGCGATCCGCTCCCTGGGTGCGATCGGCCTCGAGGTCGGCACCATCCAGGACGTCACGCCCACCCCCCACAACGGCTGCCGCCCGCCCAAGCGCCGGCGCGTCTGAGCCACCGAGAGCAGAAGGAGAGACTGACATGGCCCGCTACACCGGACCCATGACCAAGAAGTCGCGCCGCCTCGGTGTCGACCTCGTCGGCGGAGACGCCGCGTACGAGCGCCGCCCCTACCCGCCCGGCCAGCACGGCCGCGCGCGGATCAAGGAGAGCGAGTACCGCACGCAGCTGCAGGAGAAGCAGAAGGCCCGCTTCACCTACGGCGTGCTCGAGCGCCAGTTCCACAACTACTACGTCGAGGCCTCGCGCCGCTCCGGCAAGACCGGTGACAACCTGCTCCAGCTCCTGGAGTGCCGTCTCGACAACGTGGTCTACCGTGCCGGCTTCGCCCGCACCCGTCGCCACGCCCGCCAGCTGGTGACCCACGGCCACTTCAAGGTCAACGGCAAGAAGGTCAACATCCCGTCCTTCCAGGTCACCGCCCACGACGTCATCGACGTGCGTGAGAAGTCCCTGGAGATGACCCCGTTCATCGTGGCTCGCGAGACCCACGGCGAGCGCGTCGTCCCGGCGTGGATGGAGGCGCTGCCCAACCGCATGCGCGTCCTCGTGCACTCGGTCCCGGTCCGGGCCCAGATCGACATCCCGGTCCAGGAGCAGCTCATCGTCGAGTACTACTCGAAGAAGTAGCACTTCGGAGCCCCGCCCCCGTGCCTGCCACGGGGGCGGCGGCTCTCCCAGATCTCTTCCATTCTCCGCCGCACGATGTTCGGGACCCTCAAATAGCGGTCGGTCCCGGAAAGGAAAGAACCAGTGCTCATCGCACAGCGCCCCACCCTCTCGGAAGAGTCCGTCGACGAGTTCCGCTCGCGGTTCGTCATCGAGCCCCTGGAGCCGGGCTTCGGCTACACGCTCGGCAACTCCCTCCGCCGCACCCTGCTCTCCTCGATCCCCGGTGCCTCGGTCACGAGCATCCGCATCGACTCGGTCCTCCACGAGTTCTCGACCATCGAGGGGGTCAAGGAGGACGTCACCGAGGTCATCTTGAACCTCAAGGGTCTGGTCGTCTCCTCCGAGCACGACGAGCCGGTCACGATGTACCTGCGCAAGTCCGGTGCCGGTGACGTCACCGCCGCCGACATCACCCCGCCGGCGGGCGTCGAGGTCCACAACCCCGACCTGAAGATCGCCACCCTGTCCGACAAGGGCAAGCTCGAGATGGAGCTCGTCGTCGAGCGCGGTCGCGGCTACGTCTCCTCGGTCCAGAACAAGGGCGCCGACAACGAGATCGGCCGGATGCCGGTCGACTCGATCTACTCGCCGGTGCTCAAGGTGACCTACAAGGTCGAGGCGACCCGTGTCGAGCAGCGCACCGACTTCGACAAGCTGGTCATCGACGTCGAGACCAAGCCGTCGATCCGTCCCCGCGACGCGATCGCCTCGGCCGGCAAGACCCTCGTCGAGCTGTTCGGCCTCGCCCGCGAGCTGAACGTGGAGGCCGAGGGCATCGACATCGGCCCCTCGCCGGTCGACGAGCAGCTCGCCGCCGACCTCGCCCTCCCGGTCGAGGACCTGCAGCTGACCGTCCGCTCGTACAACTGCCTCAAGCGCGAGGGCATCCACACCGTGGGTGAGCTGATCAGCCGCTCGGAGCAGGACCTGCTCGACATCCGCAACTTCGGTGCGAAGTCGATCGACGAGGTCAAGGCCAAGCTGGTCGAGATGGGCCTGTCCCTCAAGGACAGCGCACCCGGCTTCGACCCGCAGGCCGCGCTCGCCGCCTACGGCGACGACGACGACGACGCGTTCGTCGAGGACGAGCAGTACTGACCCGCACGGGGGCTCCCGCCTCTGTGGACCCGCACAGCCACAAACCGCCGAGGACCTCCTCGGCGTCTACCCCGGTACCTGACACGGCCGGAGAGAAGAGCACGAGATGCCCAAGCCCAAGAAGGGTGCCCGCCTCGGCGGCAGCCCGGCCCACCAGCGCCTGATCGTCTCGAACCTCGCCACGGCGCTGTTCGAGCACGGCCGGATCACCACCACCGAGACCCGTGCGCGCGTCCTGCGCCCGGTCGCGGAGAAGCTGATCACCAAGGCCAAGCGCGGTGACCTGCACAACCGTCGCGAGGTCCTCAAGACCGTCCGCGACAAGTCGGTCGTGCACACGCTGTTCACCGAGATCGCGCCCAGCTTTGAGGAGCGTCCGGGTGGCTACACCCGGATCACCAAGATCGGACCCCGCAAGGGCGACAACGCCCCCATGGCGGTCATCGAGCTGGTGACCGAGAAGTTCGAGCCCAAGCAGGCCCGTCCCGCGAGGACGTCGACGACCGCCGCCGCCCCGGCTGCGACCGAGGCCCCGACCGAGATGACCGACGAGGCATCGCCCGAGGAGAGCGTCATCGCCGAGGCCGAGCCCACCGAGGACGAGACCGGCGCGGACACCGCCGGCGAGGCGGCCGACGGCCAGGAGGGCAACGAGGTGGAGGCTGCGCCCACCACCGACGACCCCGCCACCGCGGCTGCCGAGGAGGACGCTGCTCCGGTCGAGGACGAGACCGACACGAAGGCCTGAGCCTCAGCGCCACCCCACACCAC
>Ga0325401_1000825_pt1 | contig 24358 bp, 19 predicted proteins | sample PopdelMetagenome_FD_205666 | JGI IMG/M metagenome (GOLD analysis project Ga0325401, IMG submission 205666) | Populus deltoides microbial communities from Bellville, Georgia, United States - Xylem-PdKOR-R2 | ecosystem: Host-associated > Plants > Phyllosphere > Stem > Wood/Secondary xylem | place...
GTCGGCTACACCGGCCTCGACCTGCCCGACCTGCCGGTGTCGGGCGGGGTGGTGCCCAACGAGGACGGCCGGGTGCTGCGGGACGGCGCGGTGAGCCCCGGCGAGTACGTGGCCGGCTGGATCAAGCGCGGGCCCACCGGCGTCGTCGGCACCAACAAGCACGACGCCCGGGAGACCGTCGCCGCCCTGCTGGCCGACGCCCCGGCCCTGCCCCGCGGCGAGGGCCCGGACGTGGTGGAGACGCTGCGCGCCCGCGGGTGCCGGCCGGTGCTGCTGGAGAACTGGCGGGCCATCGACGACGCCGAGCACGCCCTGGGCGCCACCCGCGGCCGGCCCCGCACCACCATCCACGACCGCGACGCCCTCCGCGCCCACGCCCACGGCACCCCCGGGCAGTGATCAGCTGGGTTCACGCGTGGCCGGTGAACCCAGCTGATCCACGCCGGGGCGGCCCCGGCGCCGGGCCCCTGGGCGTCAGCCCGAGTTGCGCAGGGCGGTGGCCACGCCGTTGATGGTCAGCTGGATGCAGCGGCGCACCAGCTCGCCGTCGGGCTGGTCGTCGCCGCCCTCGCGCCGACGGCGGAGCATCTCGACCTGCAGGTGGTGCAGCGGCTCCAGGTAGGGGAACCGGTTGCGGATCGAGCGGGCCAGCGAGGGGTTGTCGGCCAGCAGGTGGTCGTCGCCGGTGATCGCCAGCAGGACGGCGACGGTGCGCTCGTGCTCGGCGGTGATGACGTCGAGGACCCGGTGCCGCAGCTGCTCGTCGGGCACCAGCTCGGCGTAGCGGGCGGCCAGCTCGAGGTCGGTCTTCGCGAGCACCATGCCCATGTTCGACAGCACGGTGCGGAAGAACGGCCAGCGGGCGTGCAGGTCCTGCAGGTGCGCCAGGCGGGCGGGGTCGTCGCCGATCCACGACTGCAGCGCCGTGCCGGTGCCGAACCAGCCCGGCAGCATGATCCGGGCCTGCGACCAGCTGAACACCCACGGGATCGCCCGCAGGTCGGTGATCTTGTCCCCGGCCTTGCGCGACGGCGGGCGCGACCCGATGTTCAGCTCGGCCAGCTCGCGGATCGGGGTGGCCGCGCGGAACCACTCGACGAAGCCCGGGGTGTCGTGCACCAGCGCGCGGTAGGCGGCCTCGGCCCGGCCGGCGAGGTCGTCGAAGAGCGCGTAGACCTCCTCGGCGTCGTCGCCCAGGCCCTCCAGCGACAGCAGCGAGCTCTCCAGCGTGGCGGCCACCAGCGCCTCGAGGTTGCGGCGGGCCAGGTCGGGCTCGGCGTACTTGGCGGCGATGACCTCGCCCTGCTCGGTGATCCGCAGCTGGCCCGCGACCGACCCCGGCGGCTGCGCCCGGATCGCCTCGTAGGAGGGGCCGCCGCCCCGGCCGACGGTGCCGCCGCGGCCGTGGAACAGCCGCAGCTTGACCCCGGCCTCGCGGGCGACCTCGACCAGCGCCAGCTCGGCCCGGTACAGCGCCCAGTTGGCGGCGAGGTAGCCGCCGTCCTTGTTGCTGTCCGAGTAGCCGAGCATGACCTCCTGCGTGCCACCCCTGCCGTCGACCATCGAGCGGTAGACCGGTTCGGCGAGCATCGCGGCCAACGTCTCGCCGCCGCCCTTGAGGTCGCCGATGGTCTCGAACAGCGGGGCGATCATGATCGGCGAGGCGGGCAGGCCGTCCTCGCCGAGGGTGACCAGGCCGACCTCCTTCAGCAGGACGGCGACCTCCAGCACGTCGGACACCGACTCGCACATGCTGATCACGTAGTTCGGGATGGCGCGCGGGCCCAGCCGGCGCACCTGCTCGGCCGCGGCGGCCAGCAGGTCGAGCTCGCCGCGCGCGAGGTCCGAGAGCTGGGCGTCGGCCCCGACCAGCGGACGACGCAGCCGCAGCTCACCGGTCAGCAGCTCCCGCCGGGCGGTCTCGTCGAGCCCGGCGTAGTCCTCGCACACACCGGCCCAGGCGAACAGCTCGGCGAGCACCTCCTCGTGCACCGAGGAGTTCTGCCGCATGTCCAGCCCCGAGAGGTGGAACCCGAACACCTCGACGGCGTCGCGCAGGCGGCGCAGCCGGTCGTCGGCCAGGGCGCCGGCGCCGTGGGTGCGCAGCGAGGCGGCCACGACGTCGAGGTCGGCGATCAGCTCGGCGGGCTCGGCGTAGGGCTCGAGCTCGACGTCCGGGAGGGGGCCGGGCACGTGGCCCACGACGCCGAGGGCGGTGGCCGCCAGCCGCCGGTACATGCCGCGCAGCGCGCGGCGGTAGGGCTCGTCGGCACGGAAGGGCGAGTCGTCGCGGGAGGCCTCGGCCAACGCCTCGACCTCGGGCGTGGGGGTGACCAGCCGCTCGGACATCGACAGCTCGTCGGCCAGCAGCACCAGCTCGGCCAGGTGGTGGGCGAGCGCGGTCTCGGCGGCCCGGGTGGTGGCCCGGCGCACGGCCTCGGCGGTCACGAACGGGTTGCCGTCGCGGTCGCCGCCGATCCACGAGCCGGTGCGCAGCATCGGGGTGGGCAGCAGGTCGGCGTCGGGCCAGCGCTGGTGCAGCGCGGCGCGCAGGTCGGCGTTGATCTGCGGGACGACGGCGAACAGCGAGAGGTCGTAGTAGCGCAGAGCTTCGTCGATCTCGTCCTCCAGCCGCAGCCGCGACAGGCGCAGCAGCGCGGTCTGCCAGAGGGTGAGCACCTCGCGCCACAGGTGCGCCGACCACTGCACCTCGTCGGGGGCGGTCTCGCGGGTGCGCATCAGCTCGGTGACCTGCCGCTGCACCTGCGAGACGGTGCGGCGGCGCACCTCGGTGGGGTGCGCGGTGACCACCGGGACGACGAGGGCGTCGGCCAGCTCGCGCGCCACGTCGGCCGGGTCGAGGTCGGCTGCGTCGAGCAGCTCGAAGCTGGCCGCCAGCGTGCCCTTCTGCGGCGCGGAGCCCTCGCGGCGGTGGTGCCGGCGGCGGCGCTCGTGGTGGACGTCCTCGGCCAGGTTGGCCAGCAGCGAGAAGTGGCTGAACGCCCGAATGACGTGGTTGGCGCTGCGCACGTCGAGGCCGGCGAGGGTCTGCGCCAGCCCGCTGCGGTCGACCTCGGACCGGCGGATGCGGAAGGCCTCGACGCGGGCGGCCTCGACCAGGTCGAAGACGCGCTCGCCGGCCTGCTCGCGCACCACCTCGCCGAGCACCCGGCCCAGCAGCCGGATGTCCTCGCGCAGCGGGGCCTCGTCCTGCGGGCCGTCGGTTTCGGTGCGGCCGAGATCGGCGACGTCCACGGTTGCTTCAGACACGGCGCGCATTGTGCCGCCCACGTGTGACGGTCCGGTGTCCCGGGGAGGTAGCGGGGATGCTGCAGCTCACCGCGACACCCGTCCTGGACGTCGAGCCGGCCGTGCACGGCGAGGGCCCGACCTGGGACGCCGCCCGCCGCGAGCTGGTCTGGGTGGACATCGACGCGGGCCAGGTGCGCCGCGCCACGGTGTCCCCGGCCGGGGTGGTGGCCGAGGTGGGCGTGCACCGCGGCGGGCGGACGGTGGGCTTCGTCGTCCCGGCGTCGGACGGCGGGTGGCTGCTCGGCGCCGACGGCGGGTTCACCCACCTGGCCGCCGACGGGACGGCCACCGTGCTGCTGGAGCTCACCGGTGAGGGCCCGGCGGCGGGCACCCGGATGAACGACGGCGCGGTCGACCCGGTCGGCCGCACCTTCGGCGGCACGATGGGCGTGGACGAGCGGCCGGGGGCGGGCTCGCTGTACCGGGTGGACCTCGACGGCTCGGTGCACACCGTGCTGACCGGGCTCACGATCAGCAACGGCATCGAGTGGACCGCCGACGGCCGCACGGTGTACCTGGCCGACTCGGGCGCGGCGCAGGTGCGCGCCTACGCCTACGACGTCGAGACCGGCTCGTTCGGCGAGGGCCGGGTGTTCCTCGACCTGTCCGACGACGACGGCCCGCCCGACGGCCTGACCATGGACGACGAGGACCACGTGTGGGTGGCGCTGTGGGGCGGCGGCCAGGTGCGCCGCTACTCCCCCGACGGCGAGCTGGTGGCAGTGGTGCGGGTGACCGCGGCCAACACCTCCAGCTGCGCGTTCGCCGGCCCGTCGCTGGACCACCTGGTGATCAGCACCTCCACCCAGGGGCTCACCGACGTGCCGCCGGACGCGGGGCGCCTGTTCGTCGTCCGACCCGGCGTCACCGGCCGCCCGGCGGGTGTGCACCGCGGCCCGGTCGACGCCCTCCGGCAGGTGCAGCGCCGGGACGGTTCCGGGTGGGGCGGGGGCGGGTAGCCGGTCCCGGTGACGACGACGCCCGCACCCCACGACCACGCCGTCCAGCTGCCCGCCGACGCCGCACCGCACCCGGTGTCGCGCGCCGGGGTGGGCGAGACCGTGCGGTTGGCCGCCACCGCCCTGGCCCCGATGCTCGCCCGCGGCATCATCGTGCGCCGTCCGCGGCTCGTGCGGCTGGCCGACCGGCTGCAGGTCGACGACCGCGCGGTGCGCGCGCTGCAGCGCAGCCGCCGGCGGCACGGCCCCGGGCCGCTGTGGCTGCGGGTGCCCGGCCGCAGCCTGGCGCTGGTGCTGTCCGCCGCCGACGCCGGGCGGGTGCTCGCCGGCGACGCCCTCACCCCCGCCACCCGCGAGAAGCGGGCCGCGCTGCAGCACTTCCAGCCGGGCGGGGTGCTGATCAGCGACGCCGAGCACCGGCCGGACCGGCGGGCGTGGAACGAGCAGGTGCTGCAGATGGACGTGCCGCTGCACGCCCAGGCGGCCGCGGTCGCCGGGGTGGCCGCGCAGGAGCTGGGCCCGCTGCGCGCGGCGGGCGGGTGGGGTTGGGAGACCTTCGCCCCCGCGTGGTGGCGGGTGGTGCGGCGGGTGACCCTCGGGGACTCCGCCCGCGACGACGAGGCGCTCACCGACCTGCTCGCGCAGCTGCGCGGGCGGGGCAACTGGGCCTACCTGCGCCGCACCGACGCCGCGGCCCGCACCCGCCTGCTGGCCCGCATCGACGAGTACGTGGCCCGCGCCGAGCCGGGCAGCCTGGCGGCCACGGTCGCTGCGGCACCGGGCGGCGCCGACGTACCGGTCGCCGACCAGGTGGCGCACTGGTTGTTCGCCTGGGACGCCGCGGGCATCGCCGTGCACCGGGCCCTGGCCCTGCTCGCCGGGCACCCGGCGCACGCCGCGGCGGTGGCCGCCGAGGTCGCCGGCGCCGACCCCGAGCGGCCGGACCTGCCGCTGCTGCGGGCGACCGTGCTGGAGTCGGTGCGGCTGTGGCCGACCACGCTGGCGGTGCTGCGGGAGTCGACCGGGCCCACCGACTGGGCCGGCACCGAGCTGCCCGCCGGGACGACGTTCGTGGTCGCCTCGTCGCTGGCGCACCGCGACGACGAGGCACTGCCCGACGCCGACCGGTTCGCCCCGCAGCTGTGGTCCGACGACGCAGCGCCGGGGGGCACCAGCGCGTCGCTGTGGTCGATGGTGCCCTTCAGCGCGGGCCCGGCCCGCTGCCCCGGCCGCGACCTGGTGCTGTACACGACCGGCGTCGCGCTGGCGGCGCTCACCGCCGGCCGCCGGGTCGTGCAGGTCGCCGGCCGCGGTGCAGTCGAGGGGCAGGGTCTCCCCCGCACCCTCGACCACACCGCGCTGGCCTACCGGCTCAGTTGATCGGCGACCCGCCGGTGACCCCGATGACCTCGCCGCTGGTGAAGCTGGCGTCCTCGCTGGCCAGGTAGACGTAGGCGCCGGCCAGCTCGGCGGGCTGGGCGGCGCGGCCCAGCAGCGCCTGCTGGCCGAAGCCCTCGACCTGGTCCTCGGGCATGGTCGCCGGGATCAGCGGCGTCCAGACCGGGCCGGGGGCGACGCAGTTGACCCGCACCCCCACCTGGGAGAACTCGTCGGCCATCGACTTCGTGAGGTTGACCAGGGCAGCCTTCGTCGCGGCGTAGGCGGCCAGGTTCGGCGAGGGCGTGAACGCCTGCACCGAGCTGGTCACGATGACCGACGCACCGGGGGCCAGCTCGGGCTTGGCGGCCTGCAGCAGCCAGAAGAAGGCGTAGACGTTGGTGCGGAACGTGCGGTCGATCTCCTCGGTGGAGAACTCCAGGACGTCGGTGACCACGTTCTGGAACGCCGCGTTGTGCACCAGCAGGTCCAGCCCGCCCAGGCCCTCGACGGTCTGCGCGACCAGCCCCTTGGCCACGGTCTCGTCGGAGATGTCGCCGCGCAGCAGCACCGCGGTGCGGCCGGCCTCGCGCACCAGCCGGGCGGTCTCCTCGGCGTCGGCGTCCTCGGACAGGTAGGAGATGGCGACGTCGGCGCCCTCGCGGGCGTAGGCCAGCGCCACGGCCCGGCCGATGCCGGAGTCGGCGCCGGTGATGAGCGCCCGCCGTCCCTCCAGCCGGCCCGAGCCGCGGTAGCTGTCCTCGCCGTGGTCGGGGGTCGGCGTCAGCTCGGCCGTGGCGCCGGGGTGCTCGACCTGGAGGCCGGGGACGTCGGTGGGGTGCTTGGTGCGGGGGTCGACGAGCGTCATGGGTTCCTCCGGTGGTGGGGTGCGGTGGCCTGCGGGTCGGGGGCGGGGTGCGGGGTCAGGACCCGAAGGCCTCGCGCCAGGCCGGCATGAGCTCGCGCTGGGTCCACTCGAGGTAGGGCTGCTGCTGGTCGCCGCCGATCTGCACGAGCGCCAGGTGGGTGTAGCCGGCGTCGGCGTACTCCTGCGCCGCCTCGATCACGGCGCCGACGTCGTCGCCGCACGGGATCGAGCCCTCGACGTCCTCCTCGCGGACGAACGCGCTGGCGGCCTCGAAGCCCGCCGTGCCCGGGAGGTCGGCGTTGACCTTCCAGCCCAGGCCGAACCAGCGGAAGAGCTCGTGCGCCCGGGTGACCGCGGCGGCCTTGTCGGTGCCGAAGCTGATCGGCATCTGGCCGACCCGGTTCTTGCCGGCCCCGCCGGCGGCGTCGAACATCTCGCCGAGCTCGGGCTTGGGCTCGGTGCCGATCATGACGTCGGCGTACTCACCGGCCAGCTCGCACGAGGACTTGCCCGACACCGCGATGCCGATCGGCACGCCACCCTCGGGCAGGTCCCAGATCTTGGCGCCGTCGACCTCGAAGAACTCGCCGTGGAAGGTCGTGTAGTCCTCCCCCGCCAGCAGCTCCTTGATGATCTGCACCGCCTCGGCGAACATCTCCTGCCGCACCGCGACCGGCGGCCAGCCCTCGCCCACGACGTGCTCGTTGAGGTTCTCCCCCGAGCCCAGGCCGAGGGTGAACCGGCCGTCGGCCAGGATCTGCAGGGTCGCGGCCTGCTGGGCGACCACGGCCGGGCGGTACCGGAAGGTCGGGCAGGTCACGTAGGTCATGAGGTCGATGCGGCTGGTCGCCTGCGCGGCCGCGCCGAGGGTGACCCAGGCGTTGGGCGCGTGGCCCATCGAGTCCAGCCACGGGAAGAAGTGGTCGCTGCTGACGGCGAAGTCGAAGCCGACCTCCTCGGCACCGACCACGTGCGCGACGAGCTCCTTGGGGCCCGCCTGCTCGGTCATCATCGTGTAGCCCAGCTGCATGCTCATGCCGCTCGCGCTACCCCCGCCCGGGGGCGGGTCAACCCATCAGACGCGTTCGGCCTTCAGCGCGTCGCGCAGCTTGGTCTTCCCGCCGGTGCGCAGCAGGGCGCCGGCGTAGACCCGGCCACCGATGCGGATCACCAGGGCGATGGCCACCAGCATGATCGCCACCGACACGGCGACCTCCCAGAGCGGGGCCTGGCCGGCGGCCAGGCGCACCGGCATGACCAGCGGGGAGAGCCCGGGCACGAACGAGGTGACCGTGGCCAGGGTCGACCCCGGGTCCTGGCCGGCCTGCAGCGAGACGATGAAGCCGACGACGAGCAGCAGGGTGGTGGGGGTCAGCACGCTGCCGAGGTCCTCCTGCCGGCTGACCAGCGAGGCGGCCGCGGCGTACACCGAGGCGTAGAAGGCGTACCCGACGAGGAACCAGCCGATCACCACCAGCACGGTGCCGATGAGCTGCCCGGGCACGCTGACGACGTCGAGGGCCAGCGCCCCGGTCACGCCGACCACCGCGATGAGCACCAGCTGCACCAGGCCCAGGGCGCCCAGCCCGAGGATCTTGCCCGACAGCAGCTGCCAGGGCTTCATGGTCGACAGCAGCAGCTCGACGACGCGGGAGGACTTCTCCTCCACCACGCCCTGGGCCACGAACTGGCCGAACAGGATGAGCAGGCCGTAGAGCACCACGACGCCCAGCAGCGCGACGACGGTCGCCAGACCGCGGTCGTCGTCGGCGGGCTCGAGCTCGGTGGTGGTGAGCTGGGGCGCGGGTTGCAGGTCGACGCCCTGCTCGGCCAGCTGCGCGGCCACCGACAGGCCCGCCAGCGCCGAGCGCACGATGCCGTCGTCGTCGGAGGAGGACTCGACCACCAGGGTCGGCGCGTCGCCGGCGGGGTCGAGCACCGCGGCGTCGACGTCGCCGTCCTCGACCGCCTGCCGGGCGTCGGCCTCGTCGGCCAGGTCGGTGACGGTGACCTCGGTGCCGGCGGCCTCGCCGGACTGCTGGAGCGCCGTGGTCACCGACGGGTTGCCGCCGACCACGCCGATCGTGGTGGACGACGTGGTGCCGCCGGACACGAGCTGGAAGATCATCACGCCGACGACGAGCAGCACGATGACCAGCGAGCTGATGATGAAGCCCTTGTCGCGGGCCCGGGTGCTGATCTCGCGCCCGGCGACGAGCCGGACCTGGCCGAAGGTGCTCACGCTGCCGACACCGCTTCCCGGAAGAGCTCGACGAGACTGGGTTCGCGCCGGGCGAAGTGGGTCACCGGCCCGGTGCGCAGGGCGGCGGCGAGCACCGCCTGGTCGTCGGCCTCGGGGGCCAGGTCGAGCACGGTGTCGCCGCGCTGCTCGCTCACCACCCGCACGCCGGCCACGCCGCCGGCCCAGCCGGCCGGGGCGTCGGGGACGACGACGCGCAGCTGCCGCCCGCCCTCGCGGGCCCGCAGCTCGGGCACGGTGCCGCTGGCCACGATGCGCCCGCGGGCGAGGATGCCCACCGCGTCGCACAACCGCTCGACCAGGTCGAGCTGGTGGCTGGAGAACACCACCGGCACGCCGGCCCGGCACCGCTCGAGCAGGGCGTCGGCCAGCGAGTCGACGCCGACCGGGTCGAGACCGGAGAACGGCTCGTCGAGGATGAGCACCTCGGGGCCGCTGACCAGCGCGGCGGCCAGCTGCACGCGCTGCTGGTTGCCCAGCGACAGCTTCTCGACCCGCTCGGTGCGCTTCTCGGTCAGCCCCAGCCGCTCGGTCCACTCGTCGACCGCGCGGGTGGCCTCGGCGGTGCTCGCGCCGTGCAGCCGGGCGAAGTAGGTGAGCTGCTCGGCGACCTTCATCTTGGGGTACAGGCCGCGCTCCTCGGGCATGTAGCCGATCCGCCGGCGCACGTCGTCGTCCAGCGCGCGGCCCCGCCAGCGCACCTGCCCCGCGTCGGCCCGGGCCAGGCCCATGGCGATGCGCATCGTGGTGGTCTTGCCGGCGCCGTTGGAGCCGCAGAACCCGAACATCTGCCCGGGGGCGACGGTGAAGTCGACCCCCTGCAGCACCCGGTTCTCGCCGTAGGTCTTGACCAAGCCGTCGAACTCGAGCACGTGCCCTCCGGGGAGATCGTGAGTACCGCTCAGGACCGTATCGGTCTCACTCCGGCTCCGGGTGGCGGGCCCCGGCGGCCAGCTCGGTGCCCGCCGGCAGCCGGGCGGCCCGGCCCACCAGGGCGACGTCGCCGTCCCCGCCGACCGAGGAGCCGGGCCCGACGTCCACGCCGTCGTCGAGCACAGCCCGGTGCACCCGGGCCCCGGCCCGCACCCGCGCGCCGGGCAGCAGCACCGAGTCGGTCACCACGGCCCCGGCCTCGACCACCACGCCGGGCGAGAGCACCGAGCGGTGCACGGTGCCGGCCACCCGGGTGCCACCGGAGACCAGGGAGCCCTCGACCGCGGCGCCGGGCAGCAGCCGGGCCGCGGAGTGCCTCCCGCCGCGGGTGGACACCGGCCACGCCGGGTCGTCGAGGTCGATCGGCGGCTCGTCGGCCAGGAAGTCCATGTGCGCCTGCCAGTAGGCCGGCACCGTGCCCACGTCGCGCCAGTAGCCGTCGAACCGGTGCGCCCGGGCCTGCCCGTCGGCGGTCTGCGCGGGCAGCAGCTGCGAGCCCAGGTCGTCGAGGCCGTCGTCCCCGGCGTCGGCGGCGAGCGCCTCGAGCCGGTCCAGCGTCGCGCCCGGGGTGAACACGAACACCTCGTTGGTCGCCGTCGTGGTGGCCGGGGCGTCGGGCTTGTAGGCGTAGTCGGTCACGCGGTCGCCGTCGGTCTGCACGATGCCGTAGCGCGACGCGTCGTCGGCGGCGACCTCGGTGGTCACCATGGTCACCTCCGCGCCGGACTCGCGGTGCTCGTCGGCGACGGCCCGGTAGTCCAGCTTGTAGACGGCGTCGGCGCTGACCACCACGAGCGCGTCGGGGTCGAACCCGCGCACGAGGTCGGCTTGGCGCCACAGCACGTCGGCGGTGCCGGTCGCCCAGCCGCCGCGGTCGGTGCCGCGGAAGGGCGGCAGGGTGAGCAGCCCGCCGGTGGTGCGGTCCAGGTCCCACGGGCGGCCGTTGGCCAGGTGGTGCGACAGCGACGTCGGGTGGAACTGGACGGCGACCCAGACGTCGGCGACGCCGGCGTGCTGGCAGTTCGACAGCGGGAAGTCGACCAGCCGGTAGACCCCCGCGAACGGGACGGCCGGCTTGGCCCGCTGGTCGGTGAGCAGCTCCAGCCGACCACCGGCCCCACCGGCGAGCACCAGGACGAGGACCTTCGAGACAGCCATGCACCCCCTGTGCCCCGCCCGGGGGACGACCACGCTCAAGCCGCCGGCCGGGCGTGCCGATCAGCTCCCCATGTTCTTCAGCAAGAAGGCCCCCGCCGCCCCCGTGGCCTCCGGTCTGCTCACCTGGTCGCGCGCCTACGTCGAGCACGAGCTCGCCGACCTCGTCGGCGACCCCCGCCGCCTGCTGGTCAAGCAGCGCAAGGGCGAGTCCGCCCGCGAGACCCGCCCGGTGGGCCGCTCCCCCGAGTCGATCCGCGCCTCGGCCGCCCGGGAGCTCGAGCTGGGCGCCTGGCGCGTGCTGGTCGTGGTCGTGGAGACCGACGAGGACGGCGACGTCGTCATCGCCTGCGAGGCGTGGCAGCGCGACGTCCGCGAGTCGCTGCGCTTCGTGCAGCCGGCGAAGGCGGCGTTCGGCGGCACCTTCAAGCTCACCGGCGCGCTGCGCCCGGCACCGGCCCCGGACTACCCGCCGGCCTGAGCCGCCCGGGAGGCTCGGAACAGCCAGAACGAGGGGACGACGAGGGCCACCACGGCCATCGCCACGACGATCACCACACCGCCGCTGACCATCGCGGCGGTCACCCCGAAGCCGCTGGCGATCGCCCCGGCCCGCAGGTCGCCGAGCCGCGGCCCGCCGGCCACCACGACGATGAACACGCCCTGCATGCGCCCGCGCATGTCGTCGGGGGCGGCCAGCTGCAGCATCGAGCTGCGCAGCACGGCGCTGACCATGTCCCCGGCACCGGCCACCGCCAGGCAGAGCACCGCCACCCACAGCGAGCCGGCGAACCCGAACCCGATGATCGCCACGCCCCACACCGCGATCGCGGCCAGCACGACGGCGCCCTGCCGGTCGACCCGGCTGACCCAGCCGCTGGTCAGCCCCATCACCAGCGAGCCGATCGAGACCCCGGCGAACAGCCAGCCCAGGCTGTTGGCGTTGCCGGCGTACGTGGTCTCCGACAGCTGCGGGAACACCGCCTGCGGCCAGGCGAAGAGCATCGCGATGATGTCCACGACGAAGGTCATGAGCAGCACCGGCTGGGTGCGCAAGAAGGCGAAGCCCTCCCCCACCCCGCGCACGGCGGCCGACAGCCGCAGCTTCGCGGCGGCGCCGACCACCGGCAGCGGGGGCAGCCCGCGCACGAGCCAGACCGCGGCGGCGAACCCGACCGCGTCGACGACGTAGGCGAGGAAGAGGTCGCCGGCGCCGATGAGCAGCCCGGCCAGCAGCGGTCCGGCGATGACGCCGATCTGCCGCACGGTCATGGCCAGGGCGTTGGCCGCCGGCACCAGATCGGTGCCCACCACCGCCGGGATGGCCGCGCTGCGGGTGGGCTGGTTGACCGCCGCGAACGCCGACACGAACGCCGTGAGCACCCACAGCACCACCAGGTTGTCCATCCCCAGCCCGGCCTGCACGGCCAGCAGGGCGCTGGTCACCGCCGCGCCGATCGACGTGATGAGCATGAGCCGGCGCCGGTCCATCGCGTCGGCGATCGCCCCGCCGAGCAGGCCGAAGACCACCAGCGGCACGAGCGCCACGATCGACGTCACGCCGACCAGCAGCGACGAACCCGTGATGGCGAAGACCTGGAACGGGACGGCGACCAGCGTCATCTGCTGGCCGAGCATCGTCACGGTCACCCCGGCGAACAACCGCCGGTAGGCCGGGATGGCCAGCGGCCGGGTGTCGATCCCGATCGTCCTCCGGCCGCGCTGCGGGGGCCCGGGGCGGGCGTGCGGGTCCTCGGGGGCAGCGGGGTCCGTCACGGGGCGAGGCGGCGGACGACCCAGCTGCCGCCCTCCTCGTCGTCGCGCTCGAAGCGCAGCCGGTCGTGCAGCCGGTCGTGGCCGCCCTGCCAGAACTCCACCCGCTGCGGGGTCACGCGGTAGGCACCCCAGGTCGCCGGCCGCGGGAGCTTGTCCCCGGTCTGCGCGCCGAGGTCGCGGAAGGCCTGCACCAGCTCGTCGCGGTCCTCGACGGTGGAGGACTGCACGGTCGCCGCGGCCGCCAGCTGCGCGCCGCGCGGGCGGGGGTCCCAGTGCGCGTCGGAGGTGGCGTCGTCCAGGCGCTCGGCGGTGCCGACCACGCGCACCTGCCGCTGCAGGGCGTGCCAGGGGAACACCAGGGCCACCCGGTCGTCGAGGGCCAGCTGGGCGCCCTTGGCCGAGGCGCCGTTGGTGACGAACACGAAGCCCTCGTCGGACAGGCCCTTGAGCAGCACGACCCGGGCGTCGGGGGCGCCGTCGGGGTCGGCGGTGGCCAGCACCATCGCGTTGGGCTCGGGCAGCTCGGCGGCCACGGCGTCGTCGAACCACCGCTGGAACTGGGCCAGCCAGGTGCCGGCGAGCGTGCTCTCGGAGAAGCTGCCCTCGTCGTAGTCGCGGCGCATCGTCGTCAGGTCGGGCACGCCGGCCATGCTCCCACCCCGCAACGACCCTGCGACCTGGTGTGACGCCCGTCGCACCTGCTGCGGGACCGGGCGGTCCGGGTGCGCCCCCGCTGCGGGGTTGTCCTAGGTTGTCGGCAGCCGTGTGCCGAGACCTCGCACGCGGATCCCGCGCGCAGAGGAGCATGCGAGATGGCGGACGACTTCGTACCCGGCCTGGAAGGCGTCATCGCCTTCGAGACCACCATCGCCGAGCCGGACAAGGACGGCGGCTCGCTCCGCTACCGCGGCGTCGACATCGAGGACCTCGTCGGCAAGGTGACGTTCGGCGACGTCTTCGGCCTGCTCGTCGACGGCCGCTTCGGCCAGGGCCTCCCGCCCGCCGAGCCGTTCCCGATCCCCGTGCACACCGGCGACGTGCGGGTCGACGTCCAGGCGGCGCTGGCGATGCTCACCCCGATCTGGGGCTACCGCCCGCTGCTGGACATCACCGACGACGAGGCCCGCGACGAGCTGGCCCGCGCCGCGGTCATGGCGCTGTCCTACGTGGCGCAGTCCGCCCGCGGCATCGGTGTCCCGGCCGTGCCGCAGAAGCGCGTCGACGAGGCCTCGACCATCGTCGAGCGGTTCATGGTGCGCTGGCGCGGCGAGCCCGACCCCCGGCACGTCGCCGCGGTCGACGCCTACTGGACCTCGGCCGCCGAGCACGGCATGAACGCCTCCACCTTCACCGCCCGGGTCATCGCCTCCACCGGCGCCGACGTCGCAGCCGCGATGTCCGGCGCGATCGGCGCGATGAGCGGCCCGCTGCACGGCGGCGCGCCCTCGCGCGTGCTGCACATGCTCGACGAGGTCGAGAGCACCGGCGACGCCGAGAAGTACGTCAAGGACCTGCTCGACCGCAAGGAGCGGTTGATGGGCTTCGGCCACCGGGTCTACCGCGCCGAGGACCCCCGCGCCCGCACGCTGCGCCGCGCCGCCAAGGAGCTCGGCGCCCCCCGCTTCGACGCCGCCCTCGCGCTGGAGAACGCTGCGCTGAAGGATCTCCGCGAGCGCCGTCCCGACCGGCCGGTCGAGACCAACGTCGAGTTCTGGGCCGCGATCGTGCTCGACTTCGCCGAGGTGCCCAGCCACATGTTCACCTCGATGTTCACCTGCGCCCGCACCGCGGGCTGGAGCGCGCACATCCTGGAGCAGAAGAAGACCGGCCGGCTGGTCCGCCCGTCGGCCCGCTACGTCGGCCCCGACCCCCGCAAGCCCCAGGACGTCGAGGGCTGGGAGACGGTGCAGACCAAGGAGATCAGCGACTCCGCGCCCGCCTGACGACGGACCCGCACACCGCACGACCGACGGCCCGGCGCAGACCCTGCGACCGGGCCGTCGTCCCCTCCCGACTCCCCCGAGGACCCCGCATGACGATCCAGATCCCCGCCGAGCTGCTCCCCGCCGACGGCCGCTTCGGCTGCGGTCCGTCCAAGGTCCGCCCGGAGGCCATGGCTGCGCTGGCCGCCGAGGGCGCCGCGCTCATGGGCACCTCGCACCGCCAGGCGCCGGTGAAGAACCTGGTGGGCCGGGTCCGCGAGGGCCTGACCCAGCTGTTCGACCTGCCCGAGGGCTACCAGGTGGTGCTCGGCAACGGCGGCACCACCGCGTTCTGGGACGCCGCCGCCATCGGCCTGGTCCGCGACCGGGCGGCGTTCGGCACCTACGGCGAGTTCTCCGCGAAGTTCGCCTCCGGGGTCGCCGAGGCGCCGTTCCTGGCCGACCCGGTGATCACGAAGGCGGCGCCGGGCTCGCTGGCGCTGCCCGAGGCCGTGGCCGGGGTCGACGCCTACGGCTGGGCGCACAACGAGACCTCCACCGGCGTCATGGCGCCGGTGGTGCGTCCTGCGGGTGCCGACGACGACGCCCTCGTGCTGGTCGACGCCACCTCGGGCGCCGGCGGCCTGCCGGTCGACGTCCTCGAGACCGACGTCTACTACTTCGCCCCGCAGAAGTGCTTCGCCGCCGACGGCGGGATCTGGCTGGCGCTGATGAGCCCGAAGGCGCTCGAGCGGGTCGCCGAGATCAAGGCGTCGAAGCGCTGGATCCCCGGCTTCCTCGACCTGTCGATCGCGGTCGACAACTCCTCGAAGGACCAGACGTACAACACCCCCGCGGTGGCCACGCTGTTCCTGCTGGCCGACCAGCTCGACTGGCTCAACGGCCTCGGCGGGCTCTCCGGTGCGGTGGCGCGCACGCAGGACTCGTCGTCCCGGCTGTACGAGTGGGCCGAGAAGAGCGAGTACGCCACCCCGTTCGTCACCGACCCGGCGCACCGCTCCTACGTGGTGGGCACGGTCGACTTCGCCGAGTCCGTCGACGCCGCCGCCATCGCCAAGGCGCTGCGGGCCAACGGCGTCGTGGACACCGAGCCCTACCGCAAGCTGGGCCGCAACCAGCTGCGCGTGGGCATGTTCCCGGCCGTCGACCCCGACGACGTCACCGCGCTGACCGCCTGCATCGACCACGTCGTCGGCCAGCTCTGACCCCACCGCCCGCCCCGGTCGTCGACCAGGTGACCGGGGCGGGGGGCGGCGGGGTCAGGGCAGCAGCCAGGTGTCCTTGCTGCCTCCGCCGCGGCTGGAGTTGACCAGCAGGGAGCCCTCCTCCAGCGCCACGCGGGTCAGCGGCGCCGGCACCGCCCGCGTGACCGACCCGGCCACGGCGAACACCCGCAGGTCGGCCCGGCGCGGTTGCACCACGCCGTCGACGAGGGTGGGCACGGTGGAGAAGTCGACCGGCTCCTGGGCCACGAACCGGTGCGGGGCGGCGTCGACGGCGGCGCGCAGGTCGGCCAGCTCGGCGGCCGAGCAGGTGGGCCCGAAGACCACGCCCTGCCCGCCGTAGCCGTCGACCGGCTTGACCACCAGCTCGTGCAGCCGGTCGCGCACCGCGGCGAGGTCGTCGGCGTCGGCGAGCACCCAGGTGGGCACGGTGTCCAGCACCGGTTCCTCGCCCAGGTAGAAGCGGATCATCGCCGGCACGTGGCAGTAGGTGGCCTTGTCGTCGGCGACGCCGTTGCCCGGCACGTTGGCCAGCGCCAGCCGCCCGGCCCGCACGGCCTCGCCGAGCAGTACGTCCAGCGGGGTGCCCACGGGGTTCAGGTGGGCGGCGAGGTCGTCCTCGTCGAAGCGCCGGTACAGGACGTCGACCGGCACGCGCTCGCCGTCGACCTCGACCTCGACCCCGCCGTCGGCCCGCGCCCAGAGGGAGTCCGGGGTGGCCACCGGGATGCCCATGGCCTCGGCGAGCAGACGGTGCTCGAACCAGGCGGTGTTGACCGGCCCGTCGGTCAGCAGGGCCAGCTGCGGCACCCCCGCGCAGGCCGGCGGGGCGGCGTCGACGAGCGCGGCCCGCAGCACGGCCACCGCCTCGTGCGGCTCGGCCAGCCCCGGCTGCCCGGCGACCAGACCGGGCAGGGCGGCGCGGACGCTGTCGCGGTTGACGATCGCGTAGCCCAGCCCCGAGGGCACGCGCAGGTTGTCCTCGAGCACCACCCAGCCCTCGGCGGACCGCAGCAGGTCCAGCCCCGCCACGGTCACCCGGGCCTGGTCGGGGCCGGCGAGCGACACCGCCGCCGGCCGGTAGCCGGGGCTGCGGGTGACCAGCCAGCCGGGCAGCACCCCGGCCCGCACCGCCTCGGGGCGGTCGCCGCGGCCGTCGGCGCGGCGGCGGCCGGTGGGCCGGTAGGCGTCGGCGAGGAAGGCGTTGAGCGCCCGGGTGCGCTGCTCGACGCCCCGGGCCAGGTGCGCCCACTCGGCCGCCGGCACGAGCCGGGGTAGCGGGTCGAGCGGGAACGGGTGCTCGACGAGCTCGCCGTCGACGAAGGTGCCGAAGACGACGCCCCGGGCCCGCCGCTCGCGGCCCATCTCGCCGACCGCGGCGGCCAGCCCCACCCCGCCGAGCTCCTCCAGCGCCGGGACCAGCGTCCGGTACCCCTCCCGCACGCCGCCGTGGCCGTCGACCGCCTCGTCGACGGCCGGCGCCCGGTAGCGGGCGAAGAGGTCCGTCGTCCCGGTCACGCGGCGCTCACAGCCACCGGTCGAACCACGCGCAGGTCGCCCCGGTCAGCGTCACCAGGTTCTCCCGTCCGACGACCGTGTGCCCCTCGCCCGGCAGCAGCAGGAGCTCGGCGGGCGCACCCCGGGCCAGCAGCGCCTGGTGGGCCTGCACGGACTCCCCCACCGGGACGTTCGTGTCCCGGTCACCGTGCGCCAGCAGCACCGGCGCGCGCAACCGGTCCAGCGCGGTCATCGGGCTGATCGTGGCCAGCATGGCGCGGTCGGCCACCGGGTCGCCGTACTCGGTGACCGAGGCGGCCGCCATCCACGGCTCGGTGGCCGCGAAGAAGGTGCGCAGGTCGCTCATGCCGGCCAGCGACACCCCGGCGGCGAACAGGTCCGGCCAGCGGGTCAGCGCCACCAGCGTCAGGTACCCGCCGTAGGACCACCCGTGCGCACCGACCCGGCCGGGGGCGGCGATGCCGGCCTCGACCAGGTGCTCGACGGTGTCGAGGACGTCGGTGAACGACGCCTCGCGGGCACCGACGTCGTCCATGCCCATGAACGCCGCACCCCGGCCGCCCGAGCCGCGCACGTTGGGCGCGAACACGGTGGTCCCGGTGGCCACCAGGGCCTGCACCAGCGGCGACCAGGCCGGGCGCTCCTGGCCCTCGGGGCCGCCGTGGAAGCTGACCACGGTGCGCTGCGGTCCGGCCGCGCCCCGGGGCCGGTACAGCCAGCCCTCCAGCGCCAGGCCGTCGGACGCGCGGTAGTGGTGCCGCACCGGGGTGACCGGCAGGGCGGGGTCGGGCAGCCGCGGCGAGCTGGGCAGCCGCACGGCGGTGCCGTCGCCGAGGTCGACCCGGTGCAGGCTGCGCGGGGCGGTGGGCCCGGTGAGCTCGGCGACCAGCGCGCGGCCGTCGCCGGCCAGCGACCAGCCCGGCATCACCGGCTGGGGCAGCGGCACCCGGCGCACCAGCGAGCCGTCGGCGGTGGCGCGCACCTCGACCTCGGTGCTGCCGTCGGCGTTCCAGACGCACAGCACGGTGCCGTCGGCGCGCAGGGCGTAGCCGTCCAGGTCAGCGTCGGGCCGGGCGACGACGACCCGGGCCGGCCCCGGCTCGCCGTCGGCGGACAGCGGGACGACGACGAGCGCGGTGCGGTCCTCCCCGGGCGGGCCGGGCTGGGCGGCGCGCAGGTGCACGGCGCGGCCGTCGGGGGCGAACCGGCCGTCCTCGCTCTGCCGCCCACCGGGGGCGTCGGCCGGGATGACCCGCCGCTGCGCACCGGTGGCGACGTCGACCAGCACGACGTGCCGCCACCCGCGCGGGCCGCGCCGGGCCAGCAGCCGCTGCTCGTCGGGGGCCACCGCGGTGAGGGCCAGGAACCCGCCGGAGGCCAGGGTGCGCTGGGCACCGGTGACGACGTCGACCAGGACGACGTCGGCCTCCTCGCCGCGGGAGACGGTGCAGGCGTAGTGGCCGGGCCGGGCGGTCCAGCCACCGGCGAACACCGTGGTGCGGGGGTCCCCGCCGGCCACCCGGCGCCGGTCGGAGCCGTCGGGGCGGACCACCCACAGCTCGGCGCAGATCGAACCGCCGGGGCTCACCAGGTAGGCCAGCCACGCGCCGTCCGGGGACCAGGCGACCGACACGACCTCCTGGTCGGGGGCCGACAGCACCACCGGCGGCGTGCGCTGGTCGAGGGTGCTCACCTCCAGCCGCGGGCGGCCGGTGCGGTCGCCGACGCAGGCCACCCGGTCGCCGTCGGGGGCCAGCGCGGGACACCAGGTGCCCGCCGCCGCGGCGAGGTCGGCCGCCGCCCGCGTCGGGTCGGTCAGCGTGCTGTGCAGGTCGGGCCGGGTCATGCCACCTCCGCTCGTCGGGGACGTCCTGGGCGTGCAGCGGCCGCGGGGCGCCAGGTGTTCCTATCGGCGCACCGCCGCCGCCGGCGGGTCAGCGGATGCCCTGCCGCTGCAGCCACAGCTCCAGCAGCCCCACCTGCCACAGCTGGTTGCTGCCCAGCGTGGTGCGGTGGGTGTTGGGCTCGGCCAGCAGCCGGTCGACGTGCTCCGGGCGGAACAGCCCGCGCTCGCGGGCCTCGGGGGCGTGCAGCGCCGCGCGCACGCTGGCCAGGTACTCGCCCTCGAGGTGGATGATCGCCGGCACCGGGAAGTAGCCCTTGGGCCGGTCGATCACGTGCGCGGGGATGACCGCCCGGGCGGCCTCCTTGAGCACGCCCTTGCCGCCCTGGGCCAGCTTGAGCTCCGGGGGCACGGCGGCCGCCAGCTCGACGAACTCGTGGTCGAGGAAGGGCACCCGGGCCTCCAGGCCCCAGGCCATGGTCATGCTGTCGACGCGCTTGACCGGGTCGTCGACCAGCATGATCGTCGAGTCCAGCCGCAGCGCCCGGTCCAGCGTGGTGTCCGCGCCGGGCCGGGCGAAGTGGTCGGCGACGAACGCCCGGCTGGCGTCGTCGGTGAGCATCCAGCGGTCGGCCAGGATGCGCGCCAGCTCGGCGTGCGGCCGGTCGACGAACACCGAGGCGTAGGCCTCGACGGCGCGCTCGACCGGCACGTCGGCCAGGGGCGGGTACCAGTCGTAGCCGGCGAGCACCTCGTCGGCGCCCTGCCCGCTCTGCACCACCTTCACGTGCTGGGCGACCTGCTGGGCGAGCAGGTAGAACGCCACGCAGTCGTGGCTGGTCATCGGCTCGGACATCGCGCCGATCGCGCCGTCGAGCCCGGCGTGCACGTCGGCGGTGGGCACCAGCAGCCGGTGGTGGTCGGTGCCGAAGTGCTCGGCCACCACGTCGGACCACGCGAACTCGTCACCGTCCCTGCCGCCGACCGCCTCGAACCCGATGGAGAAGGTGGCCAGGTCGCGCTGGCCCTCCTCGGCGAGCAGCCCCACGATGAGCGAGGAGTCCAGCCCGCCCGACAGCAGGACGCCGACCGGGACGTCGGCCACCATGCGCCGGCGCACCGCCGTGCGCAGGCTGTCGAGCACGGCGTCCTGCCAGTCGGCGGGCGAGAGCCCGGCGAGGTCGGCCCGGCGCTCGTGCACCGGCGACCAGTAGACGTGGTCGGACTCGCGGCCGTCGGGCTCGTAGGTGCGCACCGTGGCCGGGGGCAGCTTGCCGACCCCGGCCAGGATCGTGCGCGGCGCGGGGACGACGGCGTGGAAGCTCATGTAGTGGTGCAGCGCGACCGGGTCGATGCTCGTGTCGACGCCCCCGGCGCGCACCAGCGCCGGCAGGCTCGAGGCGATGCGCACCCGGCCTGGCCCGCGGCTCACGTAGACCGGCTTGATGCCCAGCCGGTCGCGGGCCACCACCACCCGGCCGGTGTCCCGCTCGACCACCATGAACGCGAACATGCCGAGGAAGCGCTCGACGCAGGCCGCCCCCCACCGGTGGTAGGCCTTGAGCACCACCTCCGTGTCGCTGGTGGAGCCGAACCGGTAGCCCTGCCCCCGCAGCTCCTCGCGCAGCTCGCGGTAGTTGTAGACGATCCCGTTGAAGACGCAGGTCAGTCCGAGCTCGAGGTCCACCATCGGCTGCGCCCCGGCGTCGCTGAGGTCGATGATCTTCAGCCTGCGGTGACCCAGCGCGACCGGCCCGGACTGCCAGACCCCCGAGCCGTCGGGGCCGCGCGGCGCCAGCTGCTCGCACATGGCGGCCACCGCCCCGACGTCGGCGACCCCGCCGTCGAACCTGATCTCGGCACTGATCCCGCACACGAGCGACTCCCCTCACCCGGCCGGCACCGGGTCGTCGCACCCACCCTGCCGGGCCGGTGTTGCGTCGGCATGTCCTGGCGTGTCCGGGCCCGGCAGCCCCGGTCGCGCCGCTAGCCTCGGCTCGGTCCACTGTCCGTGTCGAAGTCCTGGAGGTCGCACTGATGCGCACCCTGCGCCTCGTGGCGCTCTCCGACGACGGCCGCAGCCTCGTGCTCGCCGCGGACGTGCCGGACTCCATCGACAACGGCGAGCGGTTCTACCTGCCGATCGACGACCGGCTCAAGGCCGCCGCCCGCGGCGACGCCCAGCGCATGGGCCAGATCGAGCTCGACGCCTCGCGCGCCCTGCCGCCGCGGGTGATCCAGGCCCGCATCCGCGCCGGCGAGACCCCCGAGCAGGTCGCGCACGCCTCGGGCACGTCGGTGGAGCGGATCATGCGCTTCGCCCACCCGGTGCTGCAGGAGCGGGCCCGGGTCGCCGAGCAGGCGCAGGGCGCGCGGGTGCGGCTGTCCGAGGGCACCCCCGGCGTCCCGCTGGTGCAGTTCATGACCGACCGGCTGCGGCTGCTGGGGGCCGACCTCGACGCCGTCCGCTGGGACTCCCACCGCACCGACGACGGCAGCTGGCAGGTCCGCGCCGCGTGGAAGGCCGGGCACAAGTCGGGCACCACCAAGTGGAGCTACGACACCACCACCCGCACGGTCACCCCGGTCGACGCCACCACCACCGACTTCGCCGAGGGCACCCGGCTGGTGCGCGTCGTCCCCGACGTCCCCGCGGGTGCACCGACCCCGCCGCCCGCGCGGCGCACCATCGCCGCCGTCCCCGTCGAGCCCGAGTGGGTGCCCGCCGAGGAGCCCGAGGTCGTCGAGGACGAGTACGACGACGTGGTGCGCAACGTCGTCCCCGTCGACGGCAGCCCTGTCGACGGCAGCCCGGTCGACGTGCTGCTCTCCGGCGACGGCGGGCCCGAGCACGACACGGTGGTGTTCGACCGGGTCGACCCCGAGGCCGAGGACCCCCGCGCCGCCATCCCGGCGTGGGAGGACATCGTGTTCGGCGTCCGCCGGCACCGCTGAGCGCTCCCGTTCCGCACATCACCTCCTGGCCCCGTGTCCGACCTGGGCGTTCGGGGTAGTGCTGCAGTCGGCAACACCGCCGCAGCACGAGGAGGACGACGACCATGACCGCATCGGTTTCCATGCCCGCCGGGGGTGTCCAGGTGGGGACCTACGCCGACTACGCCCAGGCGCAGCGCGCGGTCGACCACTTGTCCGACGAGCAGTTCCCCGTCGAGAACGTGCAGATCGTCGGCACCGACCTCCGCTCGGTCGAGCAGGTCGTGGGCCGGCTGACCTACGGCCGGGCCGCCGGCGCCGGGGCCGCCTCCGGTGCCTGGTTCGGTCTGTTCGTCGGTCTGCTGCTGGGCATCTTCGCCCCCGACGGCTCCAGCTGGATCAGCTCGGTGCTGACCGGCCTGGTCATCGGTCTGGTCTTCGGCGCCCTGTTCGGCCTGGCCGGCTTCGCCGCCACCCGGGGGCGCCGCGACTTCGCCACCACCGGGCAGAAGATCGTGGCCGGCCGCTACGACGTGCTGTGCAACCCGCAGTTCGCCGAGCAGGCCCGCGCCCACCTGGCCCGCCTGAGCCTGCGCGGCTGACCGGTCGGCCCCGTCCCGCCGGGACGGGGCCGCTCGATCACCTCAAGGTCGCGAACGCCACGGCTGCGGCCGCGGCGACGCCCAGGGAGTCCACGCCCGACCGCATCGGGATCCGCGCGCGGACGTCCACGGCCGCCATGGCGGCAGCGGTGAGCCCGGGGCCCTCCGCGCCCAGCAGCAGCGCCGTCCGGGGGTGCTCGACCGGGTCCAGGGACCGCAGGTCGACCGCCCCCGGGTCCGGCGTCAGCGCGACCGTGGTGAACCCCGCCGCCCGCACGCGCTGGAGGTCACCGGGCCAGTCGGTGAGCACCCGCACCGGCAGGGTGAGCAGGTGCCCCATGGAGACCCGCACCGAGCGCCGGTAGTACGGGTCGGCGCACGTGGGGTCCAGCAGCAGCGCGTCGACGCCCAGCGCCACGGCCGACCGGCCGATCGAGCCGATGTTCTCGTGGTCGTTGAGCCCCTCCAGGACGGCGATCCGCCGCGCGGAGCCCAGCACGTCGTCCAGCGACGGCTGCACCGGCCGCTCGGCCGAGGCCAGCACCCCCCGGGTCAGCCGGAAGCCGATGGTCTCCGACACCACCCACTTGTCCGCCTCGTAGGCGGGCACCCCCGCCGGCAGGTCGAGGGCGGCCAGCCGGCCGGCGACCCCGTAGACCGCCCGCAGCGCGAGCCCCGTGCCCAGCAGCCGCTCGACCGCGGTCACCCCCTCGACGACGACCGGGCCGCTGCCGCGCTCGGTGCCCGGACGGCGGTCGCCGGCGTGCAGGTCGTGGAAGTCGGCCACCCGCGGGTCGCGCGGGTCGGTGATCGTCAGGGGCACCGGACCATCCTCCCGCGCCCGGGTCGGTGAGCAGGACCGGGCGCCAGGCCGCAGGGTGGAGCGGTGAGCACCACCGTGATCGGCGCCGGCATCTCCGGGGTCGCCGCCGCCCGGGCCCTGCACGACGCCGGCCGGGCGGTGCAGGTGGTCGACCGGGGTCGCCGTCCCGGTGGCCGCATGTCCGGGCGCGAGCTGCACGGCCGGGTCGTCGACCTGGGCGCCTCCTACCTGACCGCGTCCCCGGGCAGCGCGTTCGCCGACGTCGTCGCCGACTGGGTCGACCGCGGCCTGGCCCGCGAGTGGACCGACACCTTCGCCGTCGCCGGCCCCGACGGGATCACCGAGCGCAAGACCGGCCCGATGCGCTACGGGGCCGCCGGTGGCCTCCGCTCGCTGGTCGTCGACCTCGCCCGCGGGCTCGACCTGCGCACCGAGCACGTGGTGCAGGAGGTCGCCGAGGGCCCGACCGTCGACGGCGAGCCCGCCGACGCCGTCGTCCTGGCCCTGCCCGACCCGCAGGCCCGGCGCTTGCTGCCGGCCGGCAGCGCGGTCGAGCAGGTGCTCGACCCGCGGGGGTGGCAGGCCACCCTCGCCGTCGCGGTGGGCTGGCCCGACCGGGCCTGGGACGCCGACCTGCACGGGGTGTTCGTGCACGACGACCCGACCGTCGAGTGGATCGCCGACGACGGCGCCCGCCGGGGCGACGGCGCCCCCGTCCTGGTCGCGCACACCACCCCCGCGTTCGCCGCCGAGCACCTGACCGACCCCGCGGCCGGCGGTCCGGCCGTCGTCGCCGCGGTGCGGGCCGTGCTCGACCTGCCCGAACCCGCGT
>Ga0325401_1000826_pt1 | contig 24343 bp, 11 predicted proteins | sample PopdelMetagenome_FD_205666 | JGI IMG/M metagenome (GOLD analysis project Ga0325401, IMG submission 205666) | Populus deltoides microbial communities from Bellville, Georgia, United States - Xylem-PdKOR-R2 | ecosystem: Host-associated > Plants > Phyllosphere > Stem > Wood/Secondary xylem | place...
AATCATATTAAAATTATATATTTTTTAATTTTAATATGTTTTAGAAATTGTATTATCAAACATGTAAATTAATATGTTTTTTAATAATTAAATTAAATCATTTACTTGTTATATATATATATATATAATTTTAATTGACGAGATATATTTAAATTAACTTACGAATCAATTGAGATTAATTTTTTTTAAATGATTTGAAATATATGTGGTTTTTACATTGGAATAAAGTACAATTAACTACTTAAAATTAATCTTGATTAAGATTTAAAGTGTATATTATCATGTAATAATGAAAGAAAAAAAAAAGGGCATGGAGAGAAGTAAAAGGTATTCATTTTCAATTTCAAGAGATTTCAAAGGATGAAGGAAAAGGAAAAGGAAAAGGCAGTCAATAACACCCTATTGGATTGGATGGTGGCAATAGCGTTAATTCCATGAAGTCCATGGCCACAAGTCTCTTCAAAGCAAAAGAAAGAGAAGAAAGAAGAGGGAGGCGTGGAGTGATTGGACAGATGATGGCCGGCACGGAACTCAATAAAGAGAGCAATTATTAGAGAGACTGTCCTCTCCTCTTCTCTTTTTCATCATCCATTGAATACAACAAATAATCTGAATCCCAAAATATTCCCCCTTCCTTCGGTTTGTTTGACCCTCCCAAATCACGTTTTCCAACCTCATTTCAGTCCCTGATATGTTGCCTCCTTATCAATTTAGTCCTCGTTTAGCAGCGCGGTGGCTTTCGCTTTTCGAGATGCTTTTCAGATAGCATCTCGCCTGATAAGGCCTCGGGTTAGTGTTTGTAATTGTGGTAGCGGTTGTTTTTTAAAATACCTTTATTTTTTATAAAGTTATTTTTGACATCAGCACATCAAGATTGTATGAAAACACCCAAAGAAATTAACTTGAAGAAAAAAAAATCACTTTTTCAATAGCACGGTGATGCCGCAAAAATAAACAATGCCTAAATCAATGCTCTTTGCATGTTTTTTCTATGATTTTAATGCCTAAATCACTTTTTCAATATATATATATATGCGTCTCATGGATTAAATAAATATTTTACAGATGGAGAAGGAGTGAGAATGCTAATTAAGCATCAACATCCACCGTGCTTAGGACAAGATTGAGAAGTTTAAGACTTAATTAATGTTAATTAAATAACACAAGGAGCTGGTGGTACGTAGTAATATAGACTGAGTTTTCTGCCCTATATATCCTACTCTCTCTCTCGACATGTAACATTCCCAATGGAGACCACATGCACAGAACACTTTCCTTTTGTCGGCTGCTCTCGGACATTATTCACGACGGCATGCGGCATGCCAATGCCCGATTGGCATCTTACCAATCATATGCCCACCAATTCTATTGATTCCTCTCTCCCTCTGTTTGTGTATGTCGTTGCAAATTGTATTGGCTATGGTGAGAAATGATGCCTATAATTTTTTATCTTGAGCAGGATGTTGGTTTTGTGTCTCTTTTTCCGTGTTCATTTTAAAAACATGCTATTTTTAAATAAAAAATATTTTTTAATTTAAAAATTCATTTTGAAACTTTATTAAAAATTTACAAAATCTGGTTCGGTTTGATTTTGATTTTGATCTTATAAAACTAAAAGTAAAATACCCAAACTAAACCGAACTGACTCATAAATAAAAATAAAAAATAAAAAATCTGCTTTCTACACCATAGATCCCATCCCTAACATTGCAGTCACCCCCTTCTACTCCTAATCTTCTACACGCCACACCGCCTTTCAAAGGTTCAATTATTCTTTGATATCTCCATCTCCATTCTCTAGATGGAGCAAGCCATCATCCCCCTCCGGAGCTCCTCCACGCCACACCCAACCTTTTTATATATCTTCATTCTAATTCAATCTGCATATATATGAAGGGAGGTTGTCTCTACTCTTGAAAGAAAATGGGGTGGTGGCTGCTTTAACTAGGTGACCTACGGTATGGATGGCGTGGAGGAGATGAGGGAGATTGTGGTGTGGGTTTACAATTTTTCTTGGGAGGAGGACGATGAAGAGAGGAATTAATTCTCTGGGTCATGAAGTTGGCTATGGGTATGGTTTACCTTTCTAATTACACTGAGATTGTTGTAGCTAGTCTGTTTATTTTATATTTTTATTTATTTTTTTTTCTCCATTTACACTCTATATGACTAAGGTGGGTCCCTTAATAATTTCTTGTTATAATAATATCAATAAATCAAACCTTTCATTTCCATAATCGAATGCCTTCCACACTAGTAAATTATATACAATTAAACTGTTTTTTTTTTATTGATAAAAGATGTGTTCTTTTAAGGCATATATTAGAATTATCCTATAACTATAAATTAATCTTTTGTTTATATATATATATATATAAAATCACAAATCAATCTCACAATTTTAGATTTTACTAGTATATTGCTCGCGCTCCGCCGCAGATTAATATCAATTTTTTTTTAAAAAAAATATTAAGAGTATGAAAATTTTTTTAATAGTATTATTACACCTAATCAAGTGGAATAATTTTGAAACCTCTCGACTCAACTCTTTATCTAACTCCAGTGTTTTATTAAATTGTATGAGAGCTAACTCGACTTAAATCGATTGATTTCATAGGTTTAAATGCAAATTTAATGATTGATAAAAACATGATTTAGCGTTTAAAAAAACTTCAAAATGAATTTTTTTAAAAAAAATATTGAGACGATGATAGATTAAATCGACCCCCCTCGCAACCCGGGTTATGGACTCTATTGGGTTTAATAACTTTTTTATATATTTTTTATTTAATTATATGATAAAAATAAATGTTCACAAAAATGAGCACCAACCTAAAAATAGACATTTATTTGAGACAATTATCCCTAGACAACAAAGAAAAATCAATAATGCAGTCCATTTCCAAACCAATCTAATATTAAATGATAAAATTAAAAAAGAATAAATTAAAAACAATTAAAAGACCAAAAACAAAAAATATATATATCATATCGTTGGGTAAACTTATCAAACCTATGAATCGGTAAGCCATGCTAGTACGCCAAACCTGTAAACTAGGTTATGGACACCACTGAGATTATAATTTAATTTTTTAATCTTTTTTATTTAACTACATGATAAAAAAAATAGATGATTCCAAAATCAAACACCAACTCGATACTGAAATGTTTTTTTAGATCACGATAACCTCATAAAAGGCAAAACGAAACCATTTATGAAACTGAATTCTCAATTAATCTAGCATCTAAGGATTAATATGATATTGAATGATGAATTATCATCATTATTATTATAATAATTACTATTCACATCATCATTATTAACATTACTAATATTGTCATTATTATTACAACTACCACCATTACTATTATTATTAATAAGTAATATCATATTTGTTATTAATATTATTATCGTGATCACTATCATTATCATCATTATTATTGTTGTTATTATTGTTAATACTATTTTTATAATTATTATCACTGCCACCATAACTAATGTTATTATTATTTTTATTCTTATTACTTTAATCATTATTATTATTACTGTTATGACCACAATTACTACTACTACTACTACTATTACTTTCATTATTATTAATATTATCAACAAATTTTAAAAAAAATATTATTACTATTGAAAAACAAACTATAAATTTAATTTGAAAGGTAACATCTACTACTGCTACCACTACTATTATAATTATTAAAAAAATTAAAAAAAATATTATTACTATTAAAAAAAAACCATGAATTTGATTTGTAGGGTAAAATTAAAAATTATAAGAACTTTAAAAAAAGAGCAAAGTGAAAAAACAAGAAATTAAAAGTAGAAGAATTGAATTGAAAAACATAATACACACAAATTAAAATTGAAGGGCTAAATTGTAAACAAATAAAACTCAAACAAAAGAGAAAATGACTGAAATAAAAAAATCAAAACAAAGAGGATTTGAAACACCAACCAAAAATAGGGATGAATTTAGAAGGATTGAAACTATAAAAGAAATAAAAATAAGATAAAAAATTAAAAAAATAAGGACTGAAATGAAAAACAAAACATATAAAAAATTGTAATTGAAGGACAAAATTGAAAAAAAAAACAAAACTTCTATAAAAGGAATAAGGTTGAAATAAGAAATTTAAAGACTGAGGACTGAAATTGACAAAAAACAAACAAATAGGACAATTATGCACTTTAGTTGTCAGGATAGTGAAAAGAAAGAAAAAAACGTAGACAATCGATCACTCGCGACAATCCAACCATTATACGTTTATATGCGCCACATCATGTGGAAGAGGGCACGACTGTGCATCTAGTGAGACGACGATTGACCAAATTTGGCCACTAGATGATGTCACACACACCACCTAAATGACGTGGACGCCGCCCATTCGCTAGTTCGTGTGGAACACATGCCAACAGTTTTTCAATTTAAAAATAAAAAAATAAATCATGAAAATACTAAAACGCTCCTCATGGCCTTTTTAATTACACAAAGTACCAATATGAAAATATCAAAATACACCCAAAGACATAGCTTCTTTTTTGTCTTTTATAAGGCTACAAACGTTATTTTACTATACATGAAATGTTGAAAAATTTGAAATACCCTTGTCTAGCAGCCCATCTTTTTTTTTTTTTTATCTTGGGGGCAAAGAAGTATTTTTACTATTACGAATATTGTGAAAAGCCAAAAAAACATTTGGTCAACAGTTCTAAAATTTGTTGACTCTTGAGGTAAAAAGATATTTTTACCATGTTAAAAAATTTAAAAAGATGCATACACCGCCAAACAATCTTTTAATGACCACTAAGCCAAAAGAAAAGATCCAAATACCCCTAAACTGAAGGCTTAAATTTAAGCTACTTAAGGGTAAAATAGTAATTTTATTGTAGTAATCCATAATAATTTATATGTAGAACTACAGTGAAATTCTCGCATCATTTAACTTTCTTTTTAATAGATTTTGGTTCAATATTTCATTAGTGTCAACAAACTCATCTCTTCCTTAGAGATACTATGAGACAAACCACATTTCTCTGCCAAAAACATAATGATAATGATGGTCGTCATCACTTGAACCTATTAAATAAGGCTAAAAGAAACAAACATCTATCATTGACACTAGCCTATTGGCTAACTTGTGGGGATAATCTTGAAAAAAACAAACTAGAAAACTAAATCTCTAATTAACTCATGTTCAAGGATGAAATTGGTAAGAAACAACAATAATTTTTTTATATATAAAAAAAGCCATGCGAACTTTAGTAAACTAGCCGAACTTGCAACACTAGTCATGGATGCCATCGAATTCAATAAATTTTTTATCCCATAAATTATTTTTCATTTAATAAATTTATATGACAATAAAGTACTTGACAATTTTTTTTTTTAAAAAAAAACCATCTCAGACACGTGAAACTGGGATAACAAAGGAAGATAATTGATAATAAATGGTGACATTTTTTTTTTAGTTTTATGTTAAATAAAAAAGTAATTAATCGATAACAAGGGGATAAATTGTATTTTTTAAATTAAGAGATAAAAAATGCATTCAAAAAATAATAACCTGGGTGATAGGACTTAACTCGTTGAAGCTGCGATTTGGATTATGAACTCAATCTAGTTCAATATATTTTTTTATATACAAATTTATATCTAACCTAAATATATATAAAAAGACAAAGATAAAAAGGATTGAAAAGAAATCCAACAGCACGAAACTTTGGCCTAATGCCCTAGACCTTTGAAAGGAAAAGCCCAGGTGTGTGGGCCTTTAAGCCTGTTAATTTTTTTTTATGTAAAGGAGTGGATAACTTGTTGTTTGCCTCTATTTTTTTAAATAGGCAAACGACGTCGTCTGCATGTCCAGATTTCAGCCACCATTATGGTGCTCGAAAAATCAAGGCTATAGGGTTTTTACCTAAAAAACCTGTTTTTCAACCTAAAAACACCCTTAGAACATCAAGAAACCAACTTATTAACCTAATAAACTCAAAAAAGAGTCCAAACCACAAAACCAAACCGAATAAAATTTCTCATCCTCTACCTAGATTTGTTTTTTAGGTTATATTGAGGTTCAAAACAACCACTACAAGACTCCCCTGACCTAACAAAATCTGTTGGCACTAATTTTAACTATTTTGGTCATCGAAATAGGTGTCAATAATGAGCTTTCTCTCTCTACATGGAAATCCAACAAGTTCTCTCTCTCTTTTCACAAAAAAATGAAAAATAAGGAAAATAAAGTTTGGTATCAAAATTGAATTTCAGGCAACTAAAGGGACCGGCCACCTATTAAGTGAAAAAGATAGGGGGACTAAACTAATTTTTTTGGATAAAATTAGAAATTACCACCTATTTTTTCCTTATTTTTCACTTTGATTCTCTGTTTTTCAATCTCACCATTTCTTTATAAAAAGGAACTAATTGGCTATTAATTTGGGTATAAAAAGGTTCAATTGTGCAAAATAAAAGATAAGACCAAATTAAAAATTTAGAAAAACTTTGTTATTCTAATCCACAATTATTTGTGATAGAGTGAACACCAAACAATGAATAGTAAAACCATTACACAACTTAGTTTTTTTTTTTTATATTTAATTGTATCATATCATGTTATTTCTATATTACAAAAATATTAATTATCTTAATATCATTTCTTATTAGGAGTTCTCTCCATCGAGACTATATATTTGATTGCAATTAAATTAGATTCTCAATTATTAAGTGTCTTTTAAACTCTAATATATCCAAATTATTGTTAAACTATCACATATAATTTCTTTACCAAAACTATGATTGGAATAGGTCATGCATTCTGTTCAAAATGACGAGTGACTGACTTGCTTTTACATGGTGTGTGTTTTACTCTGGTCACCATTGATAATTTTTTTGGTGTTGTTAACTTTGTCGTGTTGAGATTTTTTTGATGGTATTGAGATGGCGCGTTCCTGATTTTTTTTTCTTATTCTTTTCTTTCTCTTTTTCTTAGAATTTGTGCCAACCCATTTTAATAATTTCTTTAAAACATTGCTATTTCCAACAATGACTTCTTACAAAGTTAATAACAATCTTTATCAAATTATATTATTTTTCCAAATTGTTTTTAACTAGTGCTAGTTTATCAATTTTTTTTTTCAAAACCATGCTAATTTTCAAAAAAATTCCCAATAACAACCCACAAAAACCTTGACTAACATCAGTCGCAAGCCACTTATAACAAAAATAATCACCAAGCCAGCTTTATGCTTGTTAGCAATTAAAAATCTTGAGTGACTTAAATGTAAATTTCAAGAGAAACAAAATCAGGCAACTTGTGGAATACCTTAAAAACACTGGGCCAGAAATAGAAAAAAAAAATAATTTGAAATAAACATCCGTCATCGTCTGTCTAGTGTCTACCCCTACACAGCACAGTGACAGTCACACAGCAAAGCATCTACACCTTCCACTCCCCTGCAAAGCAACTGTCTCTTCTCCCCAACGCAGAAGACCAAAAAAATGCTAACCCTAAACGTCGTCGCGCCTCCCTCCATGTAACTAATTAAAATAAATCTTCCTTTCAAGCCATCTGCTGATTTCCAGTTCAAAAATTAGGGTTTTGAAGCTAACCCTATTAATTCAAATTTTGCAGATTGCCAAATTTTTCAGCTCAACCATCTAATCATCAATTCAATTATATCAACTACCGACTTGCAAATAAAGGTGTGTTCTTGCTTGTGCCCTAAATTTTCTCTTTTTATCCTGCTTTGAAATGATTTCGAATTGATAATATTTTATATTTTTTTTGCAGGGAGAAGAAAGCTTAAGGTTTCGAGACTCAGGTCTAATTTTTGGGACTCCATAAGATCAGGGTAACATGAATTGGTTTATTTTTAATTAATTAATTTATCTTGTTTCACTGTCTAATTGTGATTGTGTTATGTCCTAAACCAATCCTGGGAATATATTTCACTTTGAGTCCATATGGAATCCGGTATGTTTTGATTAGGAAAACTTGGTTGTTGTGTGAATTTATGATTGCTAATTGAAAGTTTTGGAGAGTAAAAGATTCAATGCTTATGGTGTCGTGTGAGGTTGTAGGCTACTGGGCATTGTGTGCTGGGTAAGTTTTTGGGCTTCTATAATTTGTCTACGGCACTAGTTAGTTTTATGTAATGGGGATGTTTTCATTGTTTTGTTTTATTGCAGGTTCTTGAAGGATAATTCGACGCAAGTTGTGGAATCACCCTCTACGCTCCAAGAAGAGGAAGAACCACAGCCTGAAGAGTTTGTTCTTGTGGAAAAGACTGAGGAAGATGGAGTGGTTGAGCAAATAATATTCTCTTCTGGTGGGGATGTTGATATTTATGATCTGCAGACCCTGTGTGATAAGGTAACTGTGTTTCTGGTTGATGCCATTTTGTGTCACAATATTATGATATTGAATCAACTCAATGAAAAATCAAATACCGGGCTCATATTCTGGCCGATGTCAAGAGGTGAAGATGATAGGAGATTTTGCTACAAAATGATTAGCTCTGCAATGTCTGTAGCTGATCTTTTAAATTCACAATTTATAAATTTACCCAGAAGAGTCTTTCTTGAATCTGGATTCTGACTTGCGTAAACCCAGAGTCTAAAATGATGCTATCATATTGGGTTAAAATAACAGAAGCAGTCCAACTTTCAATGAATGGAAGATTGGGACAATCGATTCAATGAGCTATTATTGGTTGATTGCTGCTCACATCACACATTTGAAATCTGCATGCTTTCTTTCCAGTTTGAAGGATCACCAATTAAATAGTGGCAAAACATTTTTATGGTGTAATATACTTGCGAAATCCAAAATCAATAAAACAACTAAAATCATTGCTTAACAGGTGGGCTGGCCTAGAAGGCCACTGTCAAAATTAGATGCAGCTTTAAAAAATAGCTACATGGTAGCCACATTGCATTCTATACGGAAATCACCTGGATCGGGTACGTAGTAGATATATTGTAAGACATCCCGTTTCATGTAATTGATCTTGTTAAGTTAAAGTTACGCTTATTTCCACATCTAAAATTATTTTGTAAACATCTTAGTGTACTTGGAGAAGTTATTTGACAGAGGGGAATGACCAAAAGAAGCTTATTGGCATGGCTCGTGCTACATCTGATCATGCCTTCAATGCTACAATTTGGGATGTTCTGGTTGATCCTAGCTATCAGGTATACTTCATGTTATTTTTTAATAGATAACCGTGTTGAGTTGCTGATGCAGAGAATTAGAAATACTCTCTTCTGTTATGCAACAATATGAGTCCATAGACGCATGCGTGGTGCAATTTTCTTCCATAGTTGTCTGCACGAGGAGAATGAACCTTGAAATTTTATTACTTTTCTGCTTGCCTTTTTCTTGGGATGCATGATTATGGGAATAGTGACGCGTCCTGCAGGAATTGTTGACTTTGTAGTCACCTTAGGAAATATTTTGGTGGCAGAATGGGGAGAGAATAAGCCTTACTGATTGCTAGTCGTAGTGTGATCCTTTGTTTTGGCTACGAAATGGCAGGCGTTTGGAATGGATAGCAAGTAGGACCTAGCCGACTTCAGATTATGGTGGCTACAGCATTTTTCCAGATTTTCTTTTTTCATTGTCTTGGTTCATGACATGAAAAGGTTAAGTTCAGAGCATGGAAATAAAGTAATTTTAGACTTGGAATCATGTACTAATTGAATGAACTCACTGTTCATCTTCTAAAAGTGCATGTACCTATCACTTCTGATATTAAGAGATTCTTATAATTGGTTTGATACTATGCCAGCTAACATCACTTCTTAAAATTGTTTTATATTTCATTCAGGGCCAAGGCCTTGGTAAGACACTTGTTGAAAAGATTATTAGAGCTCTTCTACAAAGGGACATTGGCAATATAACGCTATTTGCTGATAGTCAAGGTATAGCAATCTGTACAGTAAAAAGCATTGTGGGTTTATTATACTGCATTCCCACCATAAAATCTGTCAGATCTTCTGCTACAGTTAGATGTTGGTACCTCTCACCTGGATGTGGGGCTGGCGACTCGTATTTTCCTGCACGTGCAACTGCAAAACATTTGATTATTTTATCTTTTAGAAAGGGTCAAGGATTGATTGAGGGAATGTAGATTGTTATTTTGCACTGCTTGCTTTGTTTCCATATTTAATTCAATCCTGTCCAATTGCACTCATTTAAGCTTTGCTTCTTATAATATTAGTACCCTTGAAACCATGTTCTCTTTTGATTGGGATCAATTATTTTGATCAGAGTTATAAATTTTGATTGTGGGATTTGACATGGATTTATTTGATTGCCATTAATGCAGTAGTAGAGTTCTATCGGAATTTGGGATTTGAACCTGATCCTGAGGGCATTAAAGGTATGTTTTGGTACCCAAAGTACTAGTTGACTGGGGTGAGGACAGGCTTCTTTGTGCTTGAATGTAACTGATTCAACTTGCAAAATGCAATGGCACAAAGGACTTAAGATAGAGAGGAAACGCACTTGTAAGTCCGCATCACATGTAACTGTAATTTGAAGCTTTCGCGATTGATTGTCATGTATATCATGGAAATATGAGGCAGTTAACTTTCCACCGTTCAAGAACAGTTGATTTATTCCTACATCTTGTACTTTATTACCTTGCTTTACGTAGCATGAGATTTGATGAGAACTTTTCCAATTTGTTATTGTATTGTTTTGGCGTTCACTATCAGATACTGTAAACCGTCAAAGAACACTATTTGAGTGATCTCATATCAAATTGTATTATTGAAGCAACATTTATCTAATCTATAATGTGGTTGATTTTATAGAAATTCACGTCCAAAACAAATACCTACGCATGGAGAGAGACAGGGACCGAATCATAAGACCATTTCTTTCATTTGATAATTTTTAGACTTTCATATTGCATATAATCTAATGTAAAATTGTTGATCTGGTAAATGATGTCCTCAGCGCTCCATGGTAGGTGCAAACATCTCTGATGGCTTGTTTCCGTACTTCAGTGACTCGGTACAAATTCTCATAAAATTTTAGTTTCGGTTGTTTACATTGATGTATGATCTCTTCCATGCCACTATATTTATTTAGGAATTTGACGTGGTCCTTTTGACTTCACTGTTAAACGAGATTAAAATTTATCCACTGGCATGGCGAGGCGACATTTTTTAAAGTCTCCTTGCACTTGATATATTGTTTAAAACAACCCAGCCGGGAGGATTTAGTTGCTCGGAAATATATTAGAAAAGGGAGAAGGCTTACCGTAGGAGAAAGGTGCACAATTCTTAATATATAGAGTTTGGATAAAGACATAGAAAAAAGGGAGATGCTCTTGTATTATGTCCAGCAATAACATCCTGGTTTGCCCATCTTACCAATGGCATCAAACCGTGATTCATGCAATATCTTGTCCAGAAATGAACGATGCAAGTGTCGTCTCGAGGCCTTCAAAGGGACTCGTAGATATCTCATTGCTTGTAAATATAAAAGATCAAAAACAAAGAAGGAAAAAAGGCCACTTTCGAAAGTTCAAAGGGATTGGGGATGATACCAATTGTGACAGGGTCAGATTTTTGTCGAAATTTTCCGGTCCTCTGCGGCCCAACCATTTTTTTTTTCAGGAACCTATCCCAATCTTTATTTGAGCCACTCAAGAATAGATGGGGGTGTAATTCAGGTGAAAGAGGGGGGAAATTAATTGAAAATGAACGAGAAAAGAACAATAATTATAGAAAATAAAAATGGTCAACTATGTTGTTTGGCGCCTTACAGTGGCTTGGGAGTTGCCTCGAGCAATAGTGTTCATTTTTTTAATGGCTATCTAACATCTTGACTATTTTGCAAATTCTATACGCAAGAATGACTCGACCACTCTTCTAGCATGCTCTCTTCTTGCTTCTTATTATCTCACAATCCCTTCACTGCATGAAGGTGAAGTTTCTTTACCATTTAGCAATTGGTAGTCTTTCTGATAGCAGTAAGGTGGCTTTGCTTCTTGACTACCACAACGACAATTTACTTCTTTCTCTGTGTTTCTTTCTTACATGCTGATCATATTGGATTTTATTTCGACAGATGTTGAGGCTGAGGTTCTGTCTCTTTGGAGTCATTATTGCTTTGTTGCAATGTTACTTTGTTATGCTTTCTTCAGCGCAGAAAACTCATCCATTGGAAGGTTCTCTCCTCTTTATCCATGAATAAACAGACACACTTACAAGCATGTGCATGGTTGATTATGTTTCTTGGTTTTTTTGTTATTTTCACCGTGGAATGATTCTTTCCTCTGTGTTCCAGTCAGTGCTTTGCAAGTAGTCCGTCGGAAGCTCAAAGATACACAGGGCAATCTTAACTGGACAAAGAGTGGTACTGATCCTTGTACATCGAACTGGACAGGAGTAATCTGCACCTGGAATAAAGATGATGGTTATTTTCACGTCAGAGAATTGTATGCTGATTCTATACTTTCATATTTATAATTTGCTGTTATCTTTATAGATTAAGGTTGATCAGATCAATCAGATCATGCAAGTACGTTTTGATTACTTGATTCATTCTGGCAGGCGTATGCTACATCTGAATCTCTCTGGAAATTTAGCTCCTGAACTCGGTCTTCTATCATATGCAAAAACATTGTGAGTCAGATCATATTAGCATACCATCAATTAATATTAAATGGTCATCTTTTATTTAATCATCATCCTTGTTACTGAAACTCAATCCTTTTGAATTTGCTTCTTTTTTTCAGGAATTTTATGTGGAACAATATAAGTGGTAGCATACCAAAAGAGATAGGGAAAATGACTTCCTTGCGGCTTTTGTAAGTTGAAATACTTGGGTTAAAAAATTGTCAACATATAATCTCAAACCCTAAGGTTATAGACTAAATTATAAAGAAATCTAGAAAAAATTTGCTGATATTTTTATTGAATTTGAATAATAGTATTAATCTCCATAAAATAAACTGTTTTTATATTAATACTAAAATCAATAACATTAAAGGTCTTTAATATGCTTATATATGTTATACAAAAGATCAATAATATAAACAGTATCATTGATTTTCTTCATTACCTTTTACGAACAATACTTCTTCATCTTTAATTTATTATAGGTGTCTTCTAGAAATCTCTCATTGAACAAAAAAACCATGAACATGTCTCATTTTTTAAACAATTTAACTTGTATATGCTTGTTTGTTGCATGCTTATTTAATTTTGGTAGCAACTTCTTGTTTTCTCCCAACCTTCTGATGTGCAACTTGCACCTATTCAACTAAATTCTCTATTGACTTGCTAAATCTAGTAGCTTTAGGTAGTGAGTGTAGATTGAGTACATGATTTGGAGATTTCATGTACGCAATCTCAAATAGTGTCTTGCAAGTAGCACTATGCTTGAAATTGTTGTAAGCAAGTTTTGCATGAGCCAATGCAATTTCCCTTTGTTTAGGCTTGTTTCCACCGGTGCTATAAATTAGATTGCTTAAAGTTCTGTTTAGAGACTCTATTTGACCATCAATTTGTGGATGAATAGTATTATTAAACTTCAAAGAGGAATTAAACATCTTCTATAAAGTTAACAAAAAATGACTAAGAAACCTAATATCTCTATCAAACGTGATGGATTTTGAAACACCATGCAACCTCACTATCTCTCTGAAAAATAGCATAGCCACACTAATCGTATTTGTAGTCTTTTTACAAGGTCTAAAGTATGTCTTTTTTGAATATCTATCCACAACAACAACAACAAAATCAATTCCTTACCGAGTTTATAGAAGGCCTAACACAAAATCCATGTAAATACCTTCCTAGATATGTTTATGTATAGGTAAAGGCATGTATAAATCAGTGTTTTATGATTGCCCCTTAACTGTTTAACAAGTAAAATGACATTGAATAAAATTGTTTTCATCATGTTTGAGTTGAGACCAATAATACTTATTCTCCAAAGCTAACACTGTTTTATATCTTCCTTTATGACTCCATTTAAACTTCCTCTTCTTTAAACATTTGATGATTGGTGCCATAATATTATTGAAATTCTAAATAAATTTTCTATAAAAAGTGATCAATCCATGAAAACTCCACGCCTCACTAATTTTCTTGGGCGTGGGCCAATCATAAATTGCCCTTACTTTCTCCTTGTCAACTTTGACTCCACTAGCTCTTACTACAAAACCAAAGAATAACAACTTGTTGGTCATGAAACTCTTTAGCTCCCTACTATATTATTTTAAAGCTATTATCCACTCATCCTCTAGTTAAATATGAATTTGATGGTACTCCTTCCTTAAGTCAATCTTTAAAAATATTGTTACATCACACAACTAATCTAGCATGTCATCTAATCATGGAATTGAAAACCTGTATCTCATAATGATTTTATTGATGGCACAACTATCAATACATTTACGCTAATTAGCATCCTTTTTTGGTGTCAGTAAAGCAGGGACAACACATGAACTTAAGCCATCTTGAATCATCCATTTCTTTAGCAATTAACAAACTCGAGAAAGTAGAAAAATACAGGAAGGAACTATAAATGGACTTTATAAAAACATAAAGTATAATATCACATATGAATTTGTACTTATTATACACGCACCATAAATTAAAATTTAAAGCTCATAGGTTAGAGACATGCTACCTTGTGAATAAATTAGCTACAATATTGTATTCAGAGAATTTGTTTTATGGAGTAGAAGAGTTCAATTTTTAATAGATAACTCGAGGACATCATCATCTATTATCTCTAATACTTCAATTATTGTACTTAAAGGAAACCCATAATAATCTTCCATAATATCTCCAGAAAAGTACTTGTTAGAAATTACCAGGTCTCCATGTCCTTGTTTGCAAGATCTTCCTCGTATAAATCTTCTTCATCAAGTTTGCATAGAACATGCTCATAATCAAAAGGTTCTTGCTCATACTAGCATTCAATCACAATGATCGATTTTTATCTCTTGTCTTGATCTAACAAGGTCCCATGACCTTCATCAAGTTCATCTTCACCAACACCCTTCATATGGACAAATGATTATCTAAATGGAATTTGAGGAATAGGTCCACAGTAAGGTCAACCCCAAAGTAAGTCTTCGAGCACGTTCATTTTCTTTTTATGATTCATATTTGTGCCACCCATCAACCAAATAAATCTTCTTCATCAGATGAATACTCGTAGTCATACTAGCTACAAGTACTTGCGTGCCTCTCTTCTTCCTGGGTTCATGTTTGCCCACAATTCTAATGTCTTAAGCCTGTTTGTAAGTTCATCAAATCTGACATTGATATCGTCAAAGCTAGTTTGCACTTGCTCATCTAAAGTTGCTATCGCTACTGAATGATGATCTAGATGATCCCAAAAAGCTTGCATCCTCTTATCACCGTTATAAAGATGATTTCCACCAACTGCTCCATAATTCTCTTCACGGTTCGCCATTGATCTAGATATTGACCCGCTCTAATACCACTTGATGCAGCACATAACAAAAATAAAACTATTGTTCTCAAGCTTTTAGGTTACAGATCAAATTACAGAGAAATTCTCTGGTATTTTTATTGAATCTAAATAATAATATTGAACTCCATGAAATAAACTAGTCAAACCTATTTATATTAGGACTAAAATCCTTTATAGGAAAGGATTCTTATTTAAAATTTATCTAATTAATAGAATTTTTCTAATATTAGAATTTATAAATAGTAAAATATTAATTAAATTAAAAATTCTAAAAAAATAATTAAAATTTAAAATTAAGTAGAAAAATAATTAAAATAAAAAAAATAACAACTGTATGCTTCAATCTGGTCATAAACTCCTGGATAATTCTTCTACGTAATAGTTGCTGCACGTTATGTAACTGCAAAATCAAGTGCTAAGAAACAAATTTCTCTTTGCTAGTTGTTTGATTCTTGAAAAAGTAAACTTTTCATATTACTCCATTTTTGGGAGGAAGGAAGATAGAGGGCAATTTGGTGGAGAATATATAATCCGTCTTTTTTTGTTTGGTTCTTTTGAAGGGGAGGGAGAGGAAAGGTTTAAGACAGGGTGTGAGAGAGAAATAGGAAGCCATTCTTACCTTAGGTATTACAGAACAGGTGACCAAGATTGGTCAAGCTTCTGCTTTGTGAAATTGAAAAGCAGGAGATCTCGTTGTGGGTATGAGTAATTAATATAGACAAGGATCGTTGCATGGCATATAGTTACTATACCATTCTCTATTTGCAGGCTTTTGAGCGGAAACCAAATATCAGGTTCTTTGCCAGATGAGCTTGGTAATCTCCCCAACATAACCAAGTTTCAGCTGGACCTAAATCAAATATCAGGACCACTTCCCACATCGTTTGCAAACTTGACCACTGTCATGCACTTGTAAGAGGCTTCTTCTTGGGGGACAAACTCTTCCCCTTATTGCATGTTCTCATGGATGTTTTCTAAATGCAGTCATATGAACGACAACTCAATCAGTGGTCAGATTCCGCCAGAACTTGGGGCATTACCTAAACTCATACACTTGTAAGTTCGGTTACAACCCGCATATAATTCAATTGATTGCCGTTTTTTCTTGAAGCTGTCACTGTTAGTTTGAAGCAAATGAACCTAATTTTGCGTTCATTTTTCTTTTTCTCTTTTTTTTTTGTCACTTGCTGTTGCCAACGTTTGCAGCCTGTTGGATAATAACAACTTGTCAGGCTATCTTCCACCAGAGCTTTCAAAGATGCCAAAGTTGACGGTTTTGTAAGTTCCATCTCATTCTATAATCTGTCCTACAACAGTAGCGACCTTTTCTCCTATATCACTTTAGCAAGAAATCTGAAGATACTGAAAAAACATACATCGGAACCATGACAGTAATACCCCTAAAACTGCTGTCTTGCTTCCACGACATATCAAACAAAAAGTTCCAATTTTATAGGCAGAAGAAGCAATTCTGGTAATGTTATCATTGAATACAATGAATCTTTGCAGCCAACTTGATAACAACAACTTTAATGGAACGGAGATCCCAGAGTCTTATGGCAACATGTCCACACTGTTGAAAATGTAAGCTCTTCTCCATACTTCAGCCTTTTACTTTATTCATGAAAAAGCATGCTGTCAAAATGTTATCTCAATGGTGAAAAAGCATATAGGGATCTGTCACAGTACATGCATTGAGTTGCATTTAGTCTTTTGTTTGTTAATTTCTGATGTCCTTTTTTAGGAAAATGATCTTGCTTGCCTTTGTTGAACAGTAATTCTCTAAAACTGGTTCTTAATTAACACTCTGACATTGAGCTCTGCAGGAGTCTTAGGAACTGCAACTTGCAAGGATCTGTTCCCGATCTGAGTGGCATGCCACACCTTCTCTACTTGTAAGTCTTCAGAAAAAAATTGAGTATTTCGTTTAACCATCATTATTTCTTACAAATTCTTCAAGCATGTAGCTTTCCTCGTTACATGTGCTTGTATTTAATAGGTGACAGTAACAGTCATATTCTATGAACCACCTGCAGTTGCCCTCCTTTTGAACTGGTTGTTGTTCTTTATATGCAAGTATTCATGACTAAGTAGAGTAGTTGTCTTAAAATAATGTTTTTTTTTTTTCCAAATTAACTAGGATCTGTTTTAGAATGTTGATTTTTTTTTTGATGTCTATTAATAATTTGTTTTTCAGGGATCTAAGCTCAAATAAGCTAGTCGGAAGCATACCGACAAATAAGCTTTCTGAAAATATCACAACTATGTAAGTTACTGAAGTCTGAACTTGTGGAATTAAGCTCCGGTGCTTTTCAGCTCGAATTGTCTCTACACTGTTTATTATGCTTGTTGACGTGCATACAAGGCTATATACATGCTAGTATGCATCAACAGCTGAGGTTTTGCTGCTAAAATTATGAAATAGAACATCACCACAAGAACATTAGCATTTAATGAAATGCTACTATTTGCATATCTTACAATAGCGTTAGTGGAAGTTCAAAAAATAAACAGCAACAAAAGAAAAAGATAATTCAACTGGTTTAAGACTAGCGCACAATGTATGAATGGGATTGTACACGATGAAAGTGGGTATGATCCAAATCCCATGTGGTGAAACCAGAAACAAACCACCAGATTTGTCTTCAACTCTAGAATGATTTTGATGTGTAGAATATAACATTATATATTCATTCATTCGAGTATTCATGTGAAATTCAAAATCCTCGCTGCTGCGGTTAATATAGCGATCCTTGTTCTTTCTGACATGACAAAGTACTTCACAACGTTTTTGAATATTGCAGCAATTTATCCAACAATATGCTCACTGGACCAATCCCTTCAAATTTCTCGGGCTTTCCTCGTCTCCAAAAACTGTAAGACCTCTCTGCATTTATTTGTGCACTTTCTGTTATTTTATTGCTACACACTATGCTAGCGTGGTTAAAATAATCGTATATTATGAAGCTCTTTGATTTTATAGTTGATGGATGATACCAGTTGATAATGAAGATTACATTTTATTGCAGGTTGCTTAGGAACAACAATTTGAGTGGTGATGTTCCCACTAACATTTGGCAGAGTTTGACTCTTGGTTCATTTGTAAAACTTACCTTGTAAGGCTTAATTACAGAAAGCAACCTTTTCTGACTGAATTTTTCAGTCTATCTTTTCTTAATTATTGCCATGCCATATCCTTCGTTGTATCAATTTATATTGTTTTTGGGGTATATTGCGTCAGGCACAGTGATGAACTTCTTGGCCTTCGTACTTCTGTATCTTCTACCTCAACTTGTTATACTGTGCATTACTTGCAGGGATTTCCGGAACAATTCACTTACGAATATTTCAGGCATTACAAATCCTCCTACAAACGTTAGCATCAAGTGAGATTTGTTTTACCATATAACATATTCACTTTCTGGCAGATACATTTCTTTTTACTCCTAATAATGTCACTGCATCCGGGCTCTTTTATGCTTGTTTTTAATTTCTGATGCATAGCCTTGTTTTTATTTTCGATAATATTTTTATTTAATGTAAATGAGATAAAGACCATGTCTTGATCATTTGATTGTTAAGTCCTTTTGCCAATTATGATTAGATGTTTCCTTAGATCCCAAGCAGTCACTCCTTGTCTCGCTGCTTCAACTCATTGAACCTTGTTGTTTCATCACATAACTCCATTCACAAGTAGTAGTTGCACTGTGCTGAACTATCTTAGACAAAACCTTGTATCATTATCGTGCCAAGGAACCCAGTCCATCATAAACTTGTTATAACGTTGTAAGTTTCACGCCTTAGATTTTTTGAAATTAGATTTGGATTTCAGAAATTATATGATGTTTTGCATTGCTGAAACATGTAAATTCTTGCTTGTTACCCTCTCTAATATATAGAATCATCATTTCTGCACTGTGCCTGCTGTTATGAGCATGAATAACTTTCCCTTCCCCTTTTCCCAGTCCCCATTCTCATACTTGGGTAATTTTTTTTTTCTTCCTACTTAATCAAGTTATATAATTTCTATGTATGATATAGCCAGTCACATAACAAATTATATTTATTTTTGTATCCCTGAATCACATGCTTTTAGAGTTTAGTTTTAATATTTCTTTCACTATCACATAACAAATTATATTTATTTTTGTATCCCTGAATCACATGCCTTTAGAGTTTAGTTTTAATATTTCTTTCACTAGACTATGTTGCTACAATGACTTTAGTTACCGTTGTGAAATGTTCCGAGAGAGTTTCTTGCATATATAATACAGGAAATAATATTGATCTAAATTAAGTGTAGCAAATAGTTTTAAGAGTTTTAATAACTGGATATCTAGGCTTCAAGGCAATCCTGTTTGTCAAAGAGCAAATGAGCTAAACATAGTCCGGTTTTGTGGAGTCCCAACTGAAGATGCTGAGGTTCCTGGAAGCTCAAATGACTTCCCTGAAAGCTGCAAAACTCAATCTTGTCCCTTCAGTGATAATTTTGAATACGTTCCAGAATCTCCTTCTCCCTGCTTCTGTGCTGCACCTCTTGGCATTGGACTACGCTTGAGAAGTCCCAGCATATCAGATTTTCAACCATATAAATTCCCATTTGAGCTTTGGATAACCGACCATCTTGACATGAACCCTTACCAATTAGTGATTGACTCATTCATGTGGGAAGAAGGTCCCCGGCTGAGGATGTATTTGAAAATCTTTCCTTCATTTAGTAATGATACTTATAAATTCAACACAAGCGAGATTCTACAGCTCATGGAACAGTTTGCTACATTTTCCATTCCTGGCGATGATACCTTTGGCCCATATGATCTACTTAATTTCACGCTCCTTGGACCTTACAAAACTGGTATGTCTCTGGAGCTACATGTTTTTCACTTCAAACACCAATTTTGTATCTACATTATATGATAAAGTGAAACTGCAGTAAGTTATTAGTAGTGAGCCTAGTGACTAGAATTGCTGCATCTTCCTCCACTTCTATTCTACAAACTAGTTCGTTATTTGATCAAATGCATGACCCAAGAAATAGCGGGGGAGGTGTTGGGGCTTTTTCTTACATGACAAATCATATACAGAGAACTTACTGCTTTTATTGTTTTGAAAATGCCAGTGATTCCCAAGCTTCCGAAATCAGGAATGAGCAGAGGTGCCCTTCTTGGAATTGTGTTAGGATCCATGGCCCTCATAGTTGCTATATCTTTGGTCATTGCGTTCATTTTCTATAAAAAGCACAAGAGATTCTATCGTCAAGTTTTCAAGAAAAAGTCAAGTAAGCCATTATCTTGTTATGACATTCGCTCCCCACTTGCCTCCATCAAAAAGGATTGATGCTATTTTTTTCCATGCAGCTCAAAAACTTCCATTTAAAACTGAAAGTGTGCAAGAGTTCAGTTTTCTAGTACTTGAAATGGCAACAAATGGTTTTGATAGCTCTATGCAAGTTGGGCAAGGAGGTTATGGAAAGGTGTATAGAGGAGTTTTAGCTGATGGTACAATAGTGGCTATCAAGCGTGCACATGAAAGATCTTTGCAGGGTCAGAGAGAGTTCTTCACTGAAATTGAACTCTTGTCACGCTTGCATCATCGCAACTTGGTGCCATTGGTTGGGTATTGTGTTGAACAAGGCGAGCAGGTACGTTGTGGGTAACAATATCTGTCACATACGATTTGTTGTGATATGATTATGGGATAAAAGCTCAGACCGAGAGTCATTTTAGCTTCCCAACAGTTGGATGCATTAAAAATGTCGTTCTAGGCTCTGTGCTTTCTCTTTGTTTCTTTTAAAAATTCTGGCTGTATCTTGTCAAAATTGAGTGCCACAATGCCTATCATCTACTTCAAAATCAACAACTTATCATCTTGCGTTTTGTGTATTTTGCAGATGCTAGTGTATGAATTCATGCCTAATGGTTCTGTTGGACACCTCCTCTCTGGTAAACATTTTGTATTGTGCAACTTGTGATGTTGTTGGATTAGATTCTTCTTCTTGTTTTCCTTTTCCAAACATTTTGAAGAAAATTTTGTGGATTTGTATGCAGAAGATTATACTGAAGCCTCATGTTCATTTCTCATGTTTTCCCCTTCATTCTCTTCTAATTAGTCATTTATCTACACAAGGAAATCAAAAAATAAATTTATATGGAATATTTGAAAGAGAATAGGAAGCATTGTCAGCTATAGCATTAGCAGGAGTAGGATGAGCACTAAATAAGGCTTCGAAGTTGCTAGCTAGATGTCACTCTAAGGGTGTAACATGAATCTCATCTTAGATTTCATCCATCGAGGCAGATCTCAGGAAGGGCTTCCAGGGCCATAATTAATCATTGTTCTTCTGCTATGTCATCATGTTTGTTTGTTTTAAAAAGGATGGAGGGGGGAACAAAATCCATGGTGTAGAAGCTCGACTGTTTCTTCTTGTATATAGTCATATTTGACATTGTTGATGTGTGATATGACAGGTAATTTCAAAAGACCTGCAAGTTTTTCTATGAGGATGAATATTGCGTTGGGTTCAGCCATGGGTATACTCTACCTTCATACTGAAGCTGAGCCACCAATCATCCATCGAGATATCAAAGCAAATAACATATTACTGGACTTCAAGTTTACTGCAAAAGTTTCAGATTTCGGAATCTCGAAGCTTGCACCAGTACAAGATTGCGAAGGCGGTGCGTCTCATATATCCACAATTGTGAAAGGCACACCGGTATGTAGCATTCTATAACATGATCAATTTGAGTTGTGGATTATGAAACTCTCTTCAAAGGATGTTATAACCTTTACCTGTAATTTCAATGCTATAGACATTAAAGATCATCACTATAACGCATGTTTTCAATGTACAAGAAATCACACATTTTATACTTTCCAATTTCCCAGTGTCTTGGAAATTTCTATAATGACTAGGTAATGACAGAAGCTTAGTCTAATATCATGATATAACATGTCCCTTTCAGCATTGGTACATCAATATTCTTGTGAAATCAAATCCATGTTATGAAAGCTACATAGAAATTTGAATAGTTAACCAATGGCCTCTTCTCCAAAGGGTACCTTTTCTTAGCAATATATCCAAACCTTTGGTAAAAAGCAAGTTTGGGTAGCAATCAGATCTTTCTTCTACATGATATATTTATCTGACGTGGGAATGCACTGAACTCACTTGAACCTGTACTCCATGCAGGGATACCTCGATCCAGAATATTTTCTGACCAACAAGTTGACAGATAAGAGTGATGTTTATAGCCTTGGAGTTGTATTTCTTGAACTCTTGACAGGGATGGAGCCTATATCTCATGGAAAATATATCGTTCGAGAGGTACATAACGGTTCATCATAAATACCATAACTTAAACAACTGCTTATTGTTTTTCAACTGTGAAAATTTGATTCAGGATAAAATTGAGCAGGATTAATAGTGGATATCAACATTGTAGTATTTATCAATTCTTGTTGCATGAACCTCTGACCGGCATTAAATCTGTTTCTATCAGTAACTGTAGAAGCTTCAGAGTTATTTTCACACTATAACCTGGGATTCTTTCAATAATTCAATTGTGTTTGCCAGTTCCCCCTGTCTAGTCTCATAAAAAAATGGAACTATTTGGACATTACTGTTAATTTTAGACTCGGATGAAGATCTTTGCATCTATTTCTCAGCTAAAATAGTTTTCTTATGCTCAACCACCAACAACAGAGGACAGATTATCAATCATGCTATAATATGATACCTTAAACATACAACCTATTTCCTTATCTACTTCAAATTTATTCCTTGTTTGCACCATAGAACTAGAAGTTTGCAGTGGAGCACAAACAAAGTGTTTTTGATAGGACACTAAAAACATGCAGAGAGGATTCCCATGCTGAAGTTGCACCCTTCTTTATCAGAATCTAATTTTGTTGCCTCTTCTATTTGTCAACGACAGATTAACGCAGCATGTCAAGCTGGAATAATGTTCTCCATCGTAGACCAAAAAATGGGTCCTTATCCCTCCGATTGTGTCAAGAAATTCATGGCATTGGCCCTAAAGTGCTGTCATGATGAGCCTGCTGAACGACCATCAATGTTGGAAGTGGTTCGCGAGTTGGAGAATATATCCTCTATGCTGCAAGAATCTGGCCCCATTTCATCAGAGCTTGAGACATCTGGAATGTCAGGGGCGGATTCGCCAGCTCTCTTTACTACAGGCAAACCTTCTGCCTCCTCCGGTTTCCTTGGAAGTGATCTAGTCAGTGGTGTCTTTCCCGTTATCAGGCCTCGCTGATTGGTTATGTGAAAACGGAAACTCCCCATGTATCTGTGTATATTCTGGTGAGTCTATCCACCTGGTGCTCGACAGGTGTGGCTCAAAATGGAGTTTAGTGCCATAAATTACATAACTTCGCGAGTATTGAACCGAACAAAACTTTCCATTTTACACCAATTAGCTGATAAGTCTGGTTGTACCTTTTGTTACAGGACTCTAAATCGTTTAGGTTGGTTTGTGGTTTTTTAAATAAGTTCCTACTATATATGTAGGAAGACTTGTTCTATGTTAGACTAATTCCTTGTTCACGTTACCACTTTCTGTTAGTGTGGATCGTGGGTTGTTTTTTAGCTTCTTGTTAATTATGTAAGGCTATATAATAGCCAAAGTTTATATTCAATAATAAAATCGTTCTTTCAGTTTGCTTGAGTATATTGCAGTATTGCTTTTGGTATATTTGTTCTTGTTCTCTACATTAGCTACAAAATGTAAACGTAGAAGGCACCTCATTTAGTTTTTTTTTTTTTTTTTTTTTTTTATGTATCATATGCTTTCTTTGATGTGAGACATGAATACAAAGATGCTAAATTTCTGTTTTCCACAAA
>Ga0325401_1000828_pt1 | contig 24335 bp, 18 predicted proteins | sample PopdelMetagenome_FD_205666 | JGI IMG/M metagenome (GOLD analysis project Ga0325401, IMG submission 205666) | Populus deltoides microbial communities from Bellville, Georgia, United States - Xylem-PdKOR-R2 | ecosystem: Host-associated > Plants > Phyllosphere > Stem > Wood/Secondary xylem | place...
AAGTAAGGGCGGCGGCAGTGGAGACACTGGATGCGACAACAGAGACTTCATTGGTGGAGAAGTCGGTTAATACGATTAGATTTCTCGCTATTGATGCTGTTGAAAAGGCTAATTCAGGTCACCCTGGTTTGCCTATGGGGTGTGCTCCGATGGGTCATATTTTGTACGATGAGGTCATGAGGTACAATCCGAAGAACCCATATTGGTTCAATCGTGACCGGTTTGTTTTGTCTGCTGGCCATGGCTGTATGTTGCAATATGCTCTGCTTCACCTTGCTGGATATGATAGTGTCAAGGTTGGTGATTTCTTTCTTCCTGTTGCTTAAAATATTTTTTTATAGAAACTTTGAGTTTCTTAAGTTTTTTTTTTTGTGTGTGTTTTTCTGAGATGGATCTGGAATTCCTTGATCAAGGAACCAAAAAGATTATTAAAGAAGACCCAACATGTTATTATTTTGATGCTATTGAGTGGTTTTCAAGTTTATTAATTATAAATATTTTATTGCATGTAGAAGATCAAGCTTGAATTATGCAAATGGAGCTAAAGTATACCGCTGTTATTGTTTATTTGGACATTTGATTATTGGTATTGTTGAAGTTAACCGAACATTCTGATTTGGTTGAATTAACAGGAAGAAGAATTGAAGAGTTTCCGTCAGTGGGGAAGCAGGACACCGGGACATCCTGAGAACTTTGAGACTCCTGGTGTTGAAGTCACAACTGGTCAGATTAAAGTTTCTACTTTTTTTGACCAGTTTTATCTATTATCTGCATGTTTTTACGTGCTTACTTGAATTCGAAACTTAAACTTTCTATTTTCTTCTGCAGGTCCTCTTGGACAGGGTATTGCCAATGCTGTTGGTTTGGCACTTGCAGAGAAGCACTTGGCTGCTCGCTTCAACAAACCAGACAATGAGATTGTTGACCACTACACGTATGATAACTGTCTCAGTCTTTTGTATTTTGTTAATTGTTCTTCTATATAAACTTATTGAGCCTTGTCTTCTGTGGCTACGTCTTTTCATTTGTTTCGTGTAGATATGTTATATTGGGAGATGGTTGTCAAATGGAGGGTATTTCAAACGAGGCTTGTTCGTTGGCCGCACACTGGGGACTTGGAAAGCTGATTGCTTTCTATGATGACAACCATATCTCTATTGATGGTGACACTGAGATTGCATTCACTGAGGATGTTGACAAACGTTTTGAGGGTCTTGGGTGGCATGTTATCTGGGTGAAGAATGGAAACACTGGATATGATGAGATTCGTGCTGCCATTAAGGAGGCTAAGTCTGTGAAGGACAAACCCACTATGATAAAGGTTAGATATTTCATCTCTCATAGACGTGGTGTGTTTTGAAGATGAGCTGGCAAAATATTTGTTAGGATGATGAAATCATATGGGAAGTCTTCTGATTAGGCACTGATAAATCAATGTAGGGGTACAGTGGAGACAATGTTGAAGTTGCAGTTTTAAAAAAATTATACGTTAATTGGATGGTATGCTCTAAACTTGCTGTGCATTTTCTTTTCTTTGAAGGTGACTACAACCATAGGTTATGGATCTCCAAACAAAGCAAACTCTTACAGTGTACATGGGAGTGCATTGGGTGCCAAGGAAGTTGATGCTACCAGGCAGAACCTTGGATGGCCATATGAGCCTTTCCATGTTCCAGAGGATGTTAAGCAGTAAGTGAAGCAATATTATGTTTCCACTTATTTATCGCACTACTTTAGTTGATTTGATATTCATAAACTGTCTGGATTTTTCTTAGGCACTGGAGCCGCCACACCCCAGCTGGTGCAGCTTTTGAAGCCGAATGGAATGCCAAGTTTGTCGAGTATGAGAAGAAGTACAGTGAAGAAGCTGCAGAGTTGAAGTCTATTGCCAATGGTGAACTGCCTGCTGGTTGGGAGAAAGCACTTCCTGTGAGTAAATTCAATTTTGTTTTCTACCGATCTTTCTGGGAGGACCTCTTTGTTGATTCTATATTTGCATCTTTTAATATGTGCCTTTTCATACTGTCGTAAATTATGGATTCTGGGCATCATGTTCCGCAATTTTGTGAACTCAATAAACCCCACCCGCCCCTCAATGATAAACACATTATCGGCAGGGTGTGGATTTTGCATGCAAAATTACGAGTCTATAGATTTTTCATTTGGAGTAAAGGTGTTTTTCATCCTTTCTTTTTAAAAAATTGCAATGTTGCAGACATATACTCCGGAGAGCCCAGCAGATGCCACCCGAAATCTATCTCAGCAAAACCTAAATGCACTTGCAAAAGTGCTCCCTGGTCTTCTTGGTGGCAGCGCAGATCTTGCCTCTTCCAACATGACCTTGTTAAAAATGTTTGGGGACTTCCAAAAGGACACCCCTGAGGAACGCAATGTCAGGTTTGGTGTCAGAGAGCATGGAATGGGAGCCATCTGCAATGGCATTGCACTTCACTGTCCTGGCTTGATCCCCTACTGTGCTACTTTCTTTGTTTTCACAGATTACATGAGAGCTGCTATGAGGATTTCTGCTTTGTGTGAGGCTGGAGTCATATATGTCATGACCCACGATTCCATTGGTCTTGGAGAGGATGGACCAACCCATCAACCAATTGAGCACCTGGCAAGCTTCCGTGCAATGCCCAACATTTTGATGTTACGCCCAGCTGATGGAAATGAAACTGCTGGCGCATACAAGGTTGCTGTCCTCAACAGAAAGAGACCCGCTATCCTAGCCCTCTCCAGGCAAAAGCTACCCCAACTTCCTGGAACCTCCATTGAGGGAGTTGAAAAGGGTGGCTACATCATTTCAGATAACTCCTCTAGTAATAAGCCTGATGTTATCTTGATTGGTACTGGTTCAGAGCTGGAAATTGCTGCTAAAGCTGCCGAGGAACTTAGAAAGGAAGGCAAGGCTGTAAGAGTTGTTTCCTTTGTTTCATGGGAGCTTTTTGATGAGCAATCAGATGCCTACAAGGAAAGTGTTTTGCCAGCAGCTGTAGAAGCTAGGGTTAGCATCGAAGCTGGATCAACATTTGGATGGGAGAAGATTGTTGGAGACAAAGGAAAGGCTATTGGAATTGACCGGTTTGGAGCAAGTGCACCAGCAGGTAAAATATACAAGGAGTACGGTATTACTACAGAGGCTGTTATCGCAGCTGCCAAAGAAGTCAGCTAGGTGGATCAATTCACTCACAACATCTTGTTAAATGCGCATCTGTGGTTTGGGTTAGAGAATAGAATGGAGAGGCTATTCCGAGGGACCTGTTTCATTACTCGGCCTCTTTTGTTTCAATAAAAGACTGAGATGAATCCTTCTTCTTTTGCTTATAAGTGGTAAGTTGAGCAAAGCTGGATCAAAGAGAGAGTTGGGTTTATGATATCTTCGAATTTGTAACTGTGTTGCATCTCATCTCTCTTGAGTTTTGTAGTGTTCTTTGGTAACTTGTAATGAGTTGAAGATGAATTATTATTATTTCTCCTTCATGTTATTAAGAAGAAGAAAGATACATTGCTTTAATTCTAAGATCTCTTTTGCTTGTCTGTTGTGAGTTCGAAGAGGATCGTATTGCTGACTCTCAGGTAATTTGTTTCTTTAACTGTTTCCCCTACCAACCCCCAAATAATATCATCACGAACAGCCAAATAAATAATAATGACGGGTTGTTGAAATTTGAAAGGTGGTTTTCCACGATCCCCCCCAAGAACAAGGATAGAAAGATACTCATTCCTGTAATGTACTCTGAGGTTTGCACAAGGGTTTGCTCTGGCTTTGAATATGAGAGAGATCATAAGAATGAACGGGGAGGTGATTTGATATATGATTGTGCACAACAACCGAAATAATTCCTCGTTAGAATAGTTTGGGACCGAGGCTTCATCGTGGTTACATGAGTTTGGATATGTGTGCGTGTGTGTATACAGAAGCATAGCTCGACCATGTAAGAAAAAATCATTTCAACTTTCTAAATTATATGGAGTGAGACTTCTGGGGTCCACTTATGGGTGTGGAAGGATGGGAGGCGTTGTCCAATCGCCGATTTGTGGTTGTTGGAGCTCATAATCTCAGCCTCTTATCCGGACATCATCCTCTGCCACCAAAAGCTCCTTTCTACTTGTTTGGTCTGCACACAGGTAGAGGTAGGGGAAGGGTATGGTAGGGCCTGCCTTTACGACATCTACAATGGTTTTATCTGATGTCTATTATATTGTCTGTCACATTCATGAAAGATTTTAGATATCCACAGCATATTCTCCCTTTGGGGATGGATCATTGCCTCATTGGTGGAGTGGCTAGATGTGGAGATCGTCCATAAAGGAGGCCCAAAATGGATCTTTCTCCTCTAAACTATCTGGGCTCTGCTTGGCTGCTCTCTTCCAGTCATGCTCAATTTATGTCCAGCACGAGCAATTCAAGGCCCGTACGCGGTGAATTCGTTGAAAAACTTGAAATGAAATTCTCCTGGCAATGAGTTTTGGGTCTGCATTGATCCTATAAAACAAATCTAAACGAGAGATTAATATTTAAGTTTTTTTAATCAAGTTACAAGTATGTAGAAAATCAAAATGATAAAATATGTGTTCTTTATCTCATTGAATGTATTCTTTATATAGTTTTGTTGGGATCAAATCCTCTTCATTTTTCTCTGTCAAAACTTTAGAAATATAGTATTATAAAATATCTAGAAAAATATCTCAAGAAATATAGATGAAAAAGAACTACTACTCAGGAATAATATCAAGCATATTATTATTCAATTATAATAATAAATAGTAAATCAATTAAAGTAGCTTGGTTAAATTGAATCCTGGAGCTCAGCCAAGGGAGAAGAGAGTGTGTTCGGTAGGGTCATAGTCCAACGGAGCTCGACTCTGAACTGTGTTCAAACTTTATTATTATTATTATTATTATTATTATTATCAATGTCAATCCTTTTATTTTATTTTATTTAAAAATTTTTGTGGTAGGTTAGGTCAATTCTTTGATAATATCATGTTCACTTGTTGCTGGAGGGCTACCAAACTCGCTTCGTCATGGAGTGCCTTTTCCTTTTCCTGCGATGCAGCCTTGCAATTTTTTTTTTTTGAGATTAATGTAGATATTTAGAATAATATAGGCGTATCTCAATTAATTTTACAGGTTTTAATATTAATAACTATATAAATTTTTAATATTTATTATATTAATAACCACATTACTTAAATTTAAAAATAAAAATAAACAAATTTTTTAATTTTAAATTTTCATTATCAAGCTAAATTATATATATCTCAACTAATATTAAATGACTGGATAGCGTTTGCAATTTTGCTCATGTCATTACCTACCAGCATCCGGGGCCCTCACAGGATAGAATTATAGAAGCACATTTTCTTCTTGGTGTAAAATAAAAATCAAACCTACCGCACGGGCCCCACTCTTTTGGTCACAAGCCTACCGCATGTGAGCCAAACATAGGGTTGGTGACTTGGTCTGGAGGTTGATGAAGGACACATGGATTTCCGAGATCAAACTCTTCACGTCCTCTCACCAACCCATTTTTGGTGCCTCAAATCTCTAAACTACCCCCAAATAAAACATTAATAAAAAACCCTACTGTACAATATTTCCAGCACAGGGTACAAACAACCATATCACGAAACCCAGCATTTTGAAATAATAATAATAATTAAAAAAAAGGCAGGAAGAAGGAGTAAGGAGTAATAGCAAGTCAAAAATCTGAAAAATTAAATAAAGGGAAGCCTCGCTATCATCTTTAACAGATTATATAATTATCAATTTCAACCCGATCGAATTAATTTTATCAGTCTCATCCTAATTCCATTGAAAATCGGACAGGTTTCCTTTTAACAACCAAGACAAACACATAACAATTCCTGCAAAGAAGTTCAAAAGCGTCCAGTGTTGAACATATTTGAGAAGAACTTCTTTTCTCGACAGGGAAGATTTGCAATGAAAATACGCTAATGTAAGAGTTGGGTTAGATTCGGGACGCAATTGATAAAAATTATTGTTCGGGACGAAACTAAGACACAGGCAATATTTTAGGAATCATAGAAAGGTTTTCCAAAAAATAAAAAGGTGGTTGGTGAAGACTACAGCAACAACAACAAGGACAACGAACACCCAAGCCCACCAAAAACCCCTTTAACCAAACCAAACCTCTTGAAAAAACCACAAACTGAACACAACTGTGTCGTCCTGTAGTGTAAGAGAAGAGAAAGATAGGAGAGAAACAGAGTGAAAGCCATGGCTCAAGTGAGCAAAATCAGCAATGGAGCACAAAACACCTACACAACAATCCATCTTTTAAAACCCCAAATACCCAAATCTTTGTCCTCAATTTCATTTAGATCACAGCTCATTAAAGGGTCTTCTTTTGGTTTGAAGCAATGTAAAAAAATGGGTAGTTGCAAGCTAAAGGTTGAACCTTTGAAGGTTTTAGCTTCAATTGCTACAGCAGAGAAGCCATCAACTGTACCTGAGATCGTTTTGCAACCCATCAAAGATATTTCTGGTACTGTTACTTTACCGGGTTCCAAGTCTCTGTCAAATCGGATACTCCTTCTTGCTGCTCTCTCTGAGGTAATATTAAAAAATGTATATATGATGCTTGAAGTTTTTCATTGCTTTTTCGGTTTTGAATCTTGAGCTACTATAGGAATGAAATCAAGTTTAGATTTAGACTTTTGGATTTTGCTATTTTGTTAGAGTACGTGTTGTCCTTGTTACAGTCTGAGATGTGAGTTAAATAGAATAAATTGAAAGATCGAGGCTTTATTGGTGGAAATGATATTTGGTTGGTGGATTGTTATAGAGATTTGAGAAAATGTATTTGAAAGGGAAAAGAAAATATATATATATATATATATATTATTTTTAATCGTTTAGTTTCACAAAGATAATTTCTTTGGTAGTTGTTTCTAGTATTGTTTGTATTTTTCACTTGGAATTGAAATTGATTTATTTTTATGCTGCTGACAATATTCGGTAGAAATGCTATAGAGGAGAATGGCTTCTGGTAGTGACGATTATATAATGAAATTCATAAAACAAAAAGATTATACAGTGAATGCTTTTGACCTTTGTTTGTAGTACTTTCATATAAAAAAACGTTACTTTGAATACTGCATACATATGGGGAGTTATGTGTTTCTTGTCTCACATTTCTAGGCCTGTTAATTTTGTTGGCAGTTATTAATTTTTTCCTTTCATCTCTTTCATTCAGGGTACGACTGTTGTTGACAATTTGTTGAATAGTGATGATGTTCATTACATGCTTGGCGCGCTAAGAACACTTGGCCTACATGTGGAAGAGAATAAGAAACTCAAACAAGCAATTGTAGAAGGATGTGGTGGCCAGTTTCCTGTGGGAAAAGAAGCAAATGTTGATGTTGAACTTTTCCTTGGAAATGCTGGAACAGCAATGCGTCCATTGACAGCTGCTGTAACTGCTGCAGGTGGAAATTCAAGGTCTGTTCTATATTACTTCACTCCCAGCTTTTTCTTTCTTCCTTTTAAATAAGTTGTTCTGGTAAAATTTAATCCTGACCAGTTAGAGGGGTTGATTAGATATTATCTTATGATCTTTCAAAGTTGGGTGGAGGTGAACTGTATGCAAACTTGATTTCGGCATGGTCTCAACAACCATCACTTTGTCATTAGCATGAATCACCATCACAAAGTTGAATTTTCAGATTATAAGCTTTAGGGTGTATAATCCCCATAGGAAACAACCCAAGTAGAATAGATTTCTAAATTTCCCAGTCTTCTGTATTTTGAGAGTTGGTACTTAAATCAATAGCCCAATTTTGTTCGATTATATAATGATGCTCACTTTATGAGAGTGCATCTCCATGTCTTTCATTTCAATCCCACTACTTCCAGATCTCTTTACTTACAGCGTTTCCTTTTATTTTTTGTTGGTGTTCTTATTCAATACACTACAGCTACATACTTGATGGGGTGCCACGAATGAGGGAGAGACCAATTGGTGATTTGGTTATTGGTCTTCAGCAGCTTGGTGCAGATGTTTCTTGTTCTCCTACAAACTGCCCCCCTGTTCGCATAAATGCAAATGGGGGCCTTCCAGGGGGAAAGGTGTGGTTTTTGTCATCTTCCACAGTGATCTTTCCTGTTGTATAACATGATCCATCATTGTTTCTTCCTTTTGTTTTTCTGGCATTAGGTATGGATTGCTGCAACATATTGAACAATTAAGTGATTTTACGTTTTATGGTAGCATCCAACTGATACAGAACAGGTTTAGAAAATATGAGGCGTATGTAACTGCTAACTCAACTACTGCATCCCTCTTTACAGAGGCCTAGTGTCAAATGAGTTGGTAACCCTGGTTGGTGATAGTTGAGTGTGGCTTGTGACTGGCCAGGGTTTTCTTTCTGCTGTCATTAGAAAAATATATGCTTTCTCCTGTGTGATAAATGCATGTGCATCTGGTTGTTCATCTAAAATGAGAAACTTGAACTTGAAACACCCATCACTTTGTTAATCACCTACTGAGGTTTCTTGAAAAGGCATATCACAGCACAGTTTTTTTTTTGCATTTGAACTTGAATTTGCTATTGGGAATTAAGTTTTGGTTTTTCCTGCAACTTCATTGTTTGTTTCTTGTTTAGAATGATATTTTGAAATAAAAACTCGGTGCTGTTGTCATTAATGATGAAACGAAAGTCTTCATTCTCTGTTCATGTTTCCCTCGTCTCCATTTTCAGGTTAAACTCTCTGGATCTATAAGTAGTCAATACTTGACTGCTTTGCTCATGGCAGCTCCTTTAGCTCTTGGAGATGTGGAAATTGAGATCATTGACAAATTGATTTCTGTTCCATATGTTGAGATGACTCTGAAGTTGATGGAGCGCTATGGAGTCTTTGTAGAACACAGTGATAACTGGGATCGTTTCTTTGTTCGAGGAGGTCAAAAATACAAGTAGGTTTCTTTAGTACATGTAGTGCATGAATATTTGAAGTAATGTTGCACTTGAAGTAACATGCTGACAATTCAACCAGGTCTCCTAAAAATTCTTTTGTTGAGGGCGATGCTTCAAGTGCCAGTTACTTCCTAGCTGGTGCAGCAATCACTGGTGGGACCATCACTGTCGAAGGTTGTGGGATGGATAGTTTGCAGGTATTTCACTCGTCCATATATATTGGACTTCTACTTGGCAATAATTTTAGAATGTAATATTTATGTGCTGACCACACCCATCGCTTTCCACATATCAAAAACTTTGTTATATTTCCTTCTCAAAATTTGCATGATGTCTTCCAGAGTCCTGACTGACTCCCTGATTCCTAATAAATTCCATGGTGGGAGAGAATATTACAAAATCTATCTAACTATTAAATGCAGCAGACAAGTACAGTTTATTATATGTATACATTCAGTCTCCACACCTATCTACCTAACTCAAGTTTCTTTTTGGTTGGAAATAAAGGGAGATGTAAAGTTTGCAGAGGTTCTTGAGAAAATGGGAGCCAAAGTTACCTGGACAAAGAACAGTGTTACCGTCACTGGACCGCCACGAGATTCTTCTGGTCAGAAACACTTGCGTGCTGTCGATGTAAACATGAACAAAATGCCAGATGTTGCTATGACTCTTGCTGTTGTTGCGCTTTTCGCTGATGGTCCTACTGCCATAAGAGATGGTATGGTTTGACCTTTTAAATGCAGCCAATGGAGTGCCTTTTAGCTTTTAAATAAGATGACAGTGAGGGAAACTGCATTATACACTAGGAACTTCATATTTATATGCTCATAAACTTCCCAAACTATTTCATGTTAATTAAAAATGCATTCATTAGTACTATTTGGTAGATCAGTAGAACATGTCAGGGTGCGGCTGAACTTCTGGCTATGGAAAACAGCAATAAACATAAGCCAACCTTATCTTTCAAAATCCTTAAAATACCCATTATCTGGCTTGAAGTTCTACAAGTTATAGGCTCATCAATGATGATTTTGATAGTCAGATTTACTTATTCTTGTCTGCTCATGCTAACAATGAATTCTGGGATTCACAATTTTTTACTGTTATCTAACTTTGAACCAATCTCTCACCTTCTCTAATTCCCAGTGGCAAGTTGGAGAGTGAAAGAAACAGAACGGATGATTGCTATTTGCACAGAACTAAGGAAGGTTAGTTTCTAGTGGCTTTCTACTCATTTTAATATCTGCCCCAGCGAGGTACCTGGTTAAACAATTTGCTAATTTTGACATCTGGGCTTTATGTTTCAGTTGGGAGCAACAGTTGAAGAAGGACCAGATTACTGTGTGATCACTCCACCTGAGAAACTAAATGTGACAGAGATTGACACTTATGATGATCACAGGATGGCAATGGCATTCTCTCTTGCTGCTTGTGGAGAAGTCCAAGTCACCATCAAGGACCCTGGTTGCACTCGAAAAACTTTCCCAGACTACTTTGAGGTTCTTGAGAGGTACACAAAGCATTGAGTTGCACTCAAACCATTCATCCATGTGTACAAGAGAGAGAGAGAGAGGTTATCCATTACCATTAGCAACCATGGGTAGTCCTGAATCAACCCAAGTTTTTAATGTATCGTGGTGTAATATTTGATTACTTATTCAAGCAGGTAGATGCTGTTATTGTACTGGAGACTGGTCATATGTGAAAGGAAAAGCCGGACTTAGTTCATTTAATTATTTTTACTCTCAAGAGAGTGAGTGTAGTTCTAGTCAATAATTATGAACTTAAATAGTTCTATTTGTTTTTCCATTAAGTAATCAATCAATGAATGCTTGAAGTGATCAAATCAATAAATGTTCATATTTTCTATTGTCCTCGCATTAGATATATCTGGGATGATCCAAAGAACAGACTTTGAGTTGAGCAGGTTTGTCCAGCAGAACTTAATTCCACTCTCCAGGGCAAGATTGTGAAGAATAAGGGTCATCGTTTCCCCTGTTTAGTTTGGCCTCTTTAAAGCGAACATCCAGCCTCGTACCTTAGCTTTCGTAGCTCGATGATGCACAGCCATTAAGGGTCGAGCTATTCATGAGAAAGAGAAATATAAAGAGAATTGCCTTAACAAGTAACTATATTCTTTAGTCAATGCTTGATCACAACCTATAAATACTTACAGCGTTGGTTGGTTCCTAGCAGCTTCATCAATAATGAGATACTTGTCTTGCTCTGATTTTTTTATAGCTTCTGGCCATCCCTCCAACGCTTAACCTTGATGACCTTCACGTGCCTTCAGTCACTAAAGAAACTGGGAAGAAGGCATTGGTCTGTGAAATCACACCTCCAAAGCGTAGCTGAAACCGACTTATAAGGCATGGAATTGGCACGGAACATGTTGCCAAAGCATGTAAAGATTGTTAATTAGGTGGTTCCCCTGTTATTAATTTTTTTTATCAGAATCTCACATGGGGTGGTGGGTATAGTGTGTTACTGGTGGGTGGTGGCTATGGAAATTTACTGTTTTCCTTTGCATTTCATTCAATATATAAACTACTCATCTCATCTAAAAAAAAATGCCAGTTCATTAATGTCTAGCAAAGCCATGTTCTTGGGACCCTGCAATTTTTGCTATATATATTCAAGCTTTGATTAGATTATATGGATCCAATACAAATCTGCGAATGCAGTCAACAAGAATAAATCAATGGCAGAATGGACAAAGATCACCTGATCTGTGTAATACAACGGAGTGGCATTTGATTTGTGGAGCACCATTAGTTGGAGGAGGCAAGGATGGTGATTATATTGCAAGGAATATAGGGGACAAAAACTTGGATGTAATTTTCTTCAACATCAATCTTCTTCAACATTGAGCTTTCAAAGGAAGTAAAGTGGATTTTTGGCCTGTGATTCTTCGATAATCTCTACATTACACCGATCCACATGATGCATAGCTACTGCTAGCCTAACATAAATTGCAATCTAAGATATCAATAAAGATTCATTGGAAAGGTGCTTTAATGCTTTTGCCTTCATCTCAAGTTTTGTGCTGCACTACCAATGCTCACTATATTCGTAATAAGCCACTAATCTTCTGGTAAAAGTGTCAGCGATCTATTTTATCTGAAAAGCTTGTGCTCCATTTTTATTTTTTTTTAATCTCTAATTCAGCGACAGTCCTGTGCAAATCTTGCTAGTGATTGTGGCAAGCTGGAACCAGTATCAGCAGTACACTCCAGACCCACCTGTACATAATTACTCACACCTACCCGATTTATTATACTGAAAAAAATAAGAAGAAATGGTGAACCCTTTTTTGTAAGAAAAAAAATCCCTGTGACACTGATTATTTTGAGGTTTTATTCTTATGCTACAAGTATGGTTTAGTTTCCTATTATTATTCTTGTGCAATTCTGGGTGTGGCCCTCTCCCTAGTTTGAGTGAAACGGAAGAAAACCGGGGGCAAAGCTTTTCCTGAATCCTTAATCAGTGCAAGAAGATTGGAGCTAATGAGACCTAAATTGATGGAATTACTACCATATGCAGTGAGTAATGAGTCATGACAGTTCAAACCTAGTTGTTTATGCTCCTACACTCGTATGATAAAATTCAGTCTCGAAAGCCCCCATAAATCCCACTCTCATTTCAATGGTGTGAAGGCATCATAATTAGCCTCGGAACGTCATCTACACCATGTCCAACAACATCCGTGCTCTATCCATACATTTCCTCCCCATCTTCTAATTTAAGAAACCGCCTCACGAGCTAGCCATAAAAACAGGAAGGGCTTGCAGATCTTGGCTGTTCCAAGCTCTCCCCATCCAATCAAATCCAAGTCTTACACATAGAAATTAGATAGAAAAGCTTTGATTTTAGTTACAAATCCCTCAATTCTCCATTTCCCATTTGTGAAGATTCTCATTCAAACCACAACAACAACAACAAAAAGCACCCAGACACCTATTTTTAAAGCAAACTAAAATTAACCAGTTTCTTGATCTCCCGTTACAAAAATTTGAAACCCCCCCCCCCTCTCTCTCTCTAAATCTATACCTCTTCATTCTACCCAATCACCATTTTTAACAGAAAACAAGAAACTTTGCTCTTTATTCCTGTCAAAGAGACAGTCACCAAACAACACCTATCCATCCTTCCACGAAACCAGAAAGAAAAGAAGAAGAAAAAAGATTCCTTATACCCTTCAAACCCAACATGAAAAAACAGCTAAAATAGCAAAGACCCTTCTTCCTTATCTCCACCACCACCACCGCCACCACCACCAATCAATCTACATTCCTTCAAACCCTAACCCTTAACTCTCAAAACCAAAGAGAACCCACATTTTGTTTTTTCAAGAAAATGTCTCATCTTGATCACACCCCGTCAACACCAGGCAAATTCAAGATTGACAAATCACCATATTATTCAAGAACAAGGTGGCATTCCTCTGTAGCCAAACTTACTCTCTGGTCTTCTCTCTTTGTTGCCTTAATCTTTCTCTTCTTTTATCGCTCCCCATCTTCTTCATCAAACAACCCTCCATCCTCCGATCCATCACGCCGCTATCTTGCTTCCGCTACTTGGGGCGGAGCTGCTTGGGAAAAGCGGGTCCGGACATCTGCCCGAATCCGGTCTCGAAATGGGTTCTCTGTTTTAGTCACAGGAGCAGCTGGTTTTGTTGGAACCCATGTTTCTTCTGCCCTTAAACGCCGCGGAGATGGTGTTCTGGGGATTGATAATTTCAATGATTACTACGATCCAACTTTGAAGAGAGCAAGACAAGCACTTCTTGAAAGGAGTGGTGTTTTTATTGTGGAAGGGGATATAAATGATGTTGCTTTGTTGAAGAAATTGTTTGACATTGTGCCTTTTACTCATGTTATGCATTTGGCAGCTCAAGCTGGTGTTAGGTATGCAATGCAAAATCCTGGCTCTTATGTGCATAGTAATATTGCTGGTTTTGTTAGTTTGTTAGAAGTTTGTAAAGATGCAAATCCACAACCAGCTATTGTCTGGGCATCATCTAGTTCTGTTTATGGGCTTAATACTAAAGTGCCTTTCTCTGAGAAAGATAGAACTGATCAACCTGCTAGTTTATACGCTGCTACTAAGAAAGCTGGTGAGGAAATTGCACACACTTACAATCATATTTACGGACTTTCCCTTACTGGATTGCGATTTTTTACGGTCTATGGACCCTGGGGGAGGCCGGATATGGCATATTTCTTTTTTACCAAGGATATTTTGAAGGGGAAGAGTATTCCGATTTTTGAGGCTGCGAATCATGGAACAGTTGCTAGAGATTTTACCTACATTGATGATATTGTGAAGGGTTGTTTGGGTTCGTTGGATACAGCAGAGAAGAGTACCGGGAGTGGAGGGAAGAAGAAAGGGCCGGCACAATTGAGGGTTTTCAATTTGGGGAATACATCTCCTGTGCCAGTTACTGATCTTGTTAGTATTTTGGAAAGGCTTTTGAAGGTTAAGGCTAAAAGGAATGTTATGAAGTTGCCACGCAACGGGGATGTTCCATACACACACGCAAATATTAGTTATGCTCAGAAGGAATTTGGATATAAGCCTACCACGGATCTGCAGACAGGGTTGAAGAAATTTGTGCGGTGGTACCTCAGTTACTATGGAGACAAGAAGGCTGTTGCAAGATGAGTTGAATTTTTTTGGTTCAGAACTTGGAAAACATTCCTTGTTCATTATGATTCTTATAATTGCTTTCTTAACATTTCTGTGTTGTTCACTGCATGAAAATTGTCTTTCATATATGTTTAATTGATGCTGTACAAGGAGGAATATCGTGTCCTATGTTGAAGAAGATTGTTTGGTTGGTGGATTTTGTTTTGTTGGGCACTTCCTGCACTGTATCAAAACAAAGCCAGAACCATCCTTCTCTTTTGTTTCCTATTTTTTGGAATATGTAATTGTTGTAGTTTCGGCATTGTAGAATTCATGACTGATAGAGCATATGTTGATTGTTGGACTTGTATCATTTAATAAAATAGCACACGTGAATTTCACATCTATGTCTTCTTACTGAACAAATTGAATTCATTTGACTATTGTATAGTTGTGTTTATTTTTGTACAAAGGCTCGGTCTGGTATTGATATCCATGACAATTTTCAGCTACAGCTATTTCTTTCTTGCTTGTTGTGAATGATTTTGATGGGTAGTTTCTATTAGACCAGCTTGTGTCTGTGTTGGGGCATGTATTCTTGATTCAAAAGTCCACCATGCCCCTCACTTTGTTTTTGCTGTTCTGAGTGAACAATAGATATTAGTTATGCGTTGCATTTGACCTAGAGTTTTGTCCTTTTCTTCTCCATACATGATATATTCCAGGATGTTGTAACGTTCTGTTGATGAATGTGATGCAGAAGGACACATTTCTGCCAGAGCTGATTAAATTTATTAAGCTCCCATCTCTCCGAAACTAAATTTTGCCACTGTGGCCTTGGCCCAACCTTCTGTTCCTTTTTTCATTTCTAGATATGCAATTTTTGGTAATTTCTAGTTCAATGCATGTTTGTATAGTTTCTTCATTGGAATTTGATTTTTACTCATCAGACAGAATAGGCAAGAGTTAGTTATTAAGCAATGAATTTCGAGGAGGTAAACCATCATTGTTTATTTTTATCTTTCCCTGAGACTTTGAAGTATTTTCTTGAAAGCATGGCAATTTTACTCTCCATTTCCATTGCTGTATTCTGTCTATTTCTTCTCATCATGTAGGGGACTGTTTTGGTTCCTTGACTTAAACTTGGAGAATTGCTCTGTGTGCAATTATATTCCATTTCATATAATCCTAACTTGTGCGCTGGAATAGCCTTTATTCCCTTTCTGGAAAGTATATAATTTAATATTATTCCAAATGGCATGGATGATCTCATCTTGGTGGATATGATTCTTTGAGTTGGAAGGCAAGAAACTTTCTTGGATGCCAATGAAAGGTATCCCGGGTTGTGTGTGTCTGTGTATAGATGCACTTGCTTTGTGTTTGAAGCATATGCTTTGCTGATTAGTTTGATTCCCCATTTCATCTTCTATAAATCCTTACTGTCTGCTGTAAATTGCTCAGTGATTAATAGTTTCTTCTCATCAAATATTTGAGCATTTTGGATAAACTAGCATGCAGTAAGCTGTTGCAATTAGCTGTTTTTTTTTTCTCTTCCAATTCTAGAAGAGATACTTCTCGATGACACCCTCGTTTGTTACGTGGTTTGAGGGATTGTAGAAGACTTCAATCACTGGTGGCATCCCAGCAAAGAGAAATCATCAACTCGATGTCCATGGGATTAAATGTAACCTTTTCAGGACAAGGTTTGGTTGGATTCCTAGACCATACTGAACGATGAATCGTACCAGTGATCCAGCTATGAAATAGAAATGGAGGTGGCAGTGTCTACTTCATAAACTGCAATTATAACTTGAACGCCGCTCACTGCAGAGCCCCTTTGGCCCAAACTCTGGACTCGCTTAAGCTAACACACGATTTACATCCGAAAATTGGACTGCACAAACTCCAATTGTGAAATCAACTTTTGATTCGCTGTACACCGCAGGACATTCAATTCCATTCTAACAGCTAGGTGCAAAGAAAGCATCGACACATCTTGCACGTGACTCGCATTTAAATTCCTCATGAAGCATATTGCATCTTCTGCAAAAACATCATCCATAAATACTAATTTCTTGCTTTCAGATACATGGAACTGGAATATACATGCTGCATACTGACAAAAGCAGTAAACGAACATGACCCATTTTGCTTCCATCTCGTTATATTCTTTGAATCGCTAAATGCTCTTCTCGAAAAGGGAAGGGGCAAAAAAACAATTACTAAAATGTAAGAGGTTAAATCCTTTTTTTTCCCCGATCCCTTCCCTGTAGGCAAAAAGTTGAATAGGGCTTGGTCTTTGACAGCTTATGGTAATTGAGGCAGTAAATATAGAGTCAATAACCAGAAAGACGAAGTGTAAACAAGCACATAATTAATAACTTAAATTGAAAACTGAATGTTCAAATTAATTATATTTCTCATAAAATGATTTAACGTGGCTAACAATTCTGCTTGGAGTTTGATTCCAAAATGTTTTCACCCATTTTTGGAGACCCTGGTGTAAGGTTCAAAAGTCCCTAGGAATTTGAGAGCAATTAAATCCAGAGATTATCATGAAGGAGATTAGCTGTAAATATAAATACATCCACAGACCCTTAAAATTTCTGTCAAAATCCCATTCATCATGATAAACAAAGCTGATAAAAATCAACAGAAATACGGCATAATTTTAAGAAGAAAAAAAACCCTTCAAGATTCACCAAATAGTTCTTCGAAGAGAACAATTAAATATAGGAAATTGAAATCCAATATAGCTAATTAAAACTGTTCCAAAAAGAAACAAAAAACCAATGCAAGAACCAGAATTTCTAGACTTCATTCTGCAATTCATTAGAAAATCATTAATAAAAAACAGATCCTTAATTTAGCTTGCAATTGTAACCTCAACCTCCACGCCAGGTTCAATGGTAATGGAAGTTATCTGTTTCACCACATCAGCTGAGCTAAAAAGATCAATCACTCGTTTATGAATGCGGAGCTCAAACCTATCCCAAGTGTTCGTTCCTGAAAATTAGTAAATAAAATTTTTGAACATCTATACACACACACACACACATTGATCCTATCATGATCGATCCAATATAAAGAAACGAATTTTATTTTTAAAATTCCAATGGCAATTAACATACAATAATTAAAATCAACACAAATATATTTAATTTTGAGAGCTGTAAAACAAAAGGACATAACCAATCAATTAAATCTGAATTTTGAATCAATACCTTCACCACATGGAGCTTTTCTAGTAGTAATTCGGAGAACTTTGGTTGGTATCCTCACAGGTCCTTTGACTTTCAAGCTTTTATCCTTAGCACCACGGATTAAATCAGCACACACTACATAAAATAACAAAAAGTTCACCCAATAAAATAAGAATAAGCAAACATAAATAAACAAAACGTCATAAAACCTTAATTGATAAAAAAAAGAACACACCTTTCTCAAGGTTTTTGACATTCTTTGAAGAAAGAGTAATCCTAATACGGTTAACTTGATCATGATATTCCTCTAAACCAGGCTTCACAGGTTTCATTGCAGCCAAAGCCATGATTTTAGCTAGTGTTGCTAGGGTTGAACGGCTAGTGTTGCTAGGGTAAAGCAGAGGAGGTAAAAAAAGATTGATGTGTTTTGTGATTAGGGTTTCGTGTTTAACAAGCTATATATAAGGTTTGGGTTTTTTTTAGGTTTTCATAAATGCCCTTAAGCTGGTACTCTCCCACTTGGTAGCATATTTTAAATAAAATATAATAAAAATAATAAAAATAATAATAAAACCATATTTTCCAGTATTTTATGCCATGTAATCTTCCAACTATTTTTATTTAAAATTTATTATTGAAAAACATAAACGAGGAAAACTTGATTATTATAAAGAGCACAAAATTTCTTGTATCCAACGTGAATTATAGTAATCCATGAAACCAAAAAAAAATCAAAAAAAAAAAATCGGCGAGAATCATGGATTGTTTTGTGAGTATTTTGTTTTGGTTTCTTTGGCAATTCTATTCGTGGAAGATTACTAGCAAATTGTTCTTGAGCCATAGTTATAAACCCGGCCTGCTACATGACTTGACTCGAGACCGGGGGATAAAAACAGACCTCCAACATAAAGCACAAACTGAGGACACCTAGGAAGCCAACCGGGAGATCAAAATAACAAGGATCAGGGCGGAAGCTGTTGGTAACCCAAGGCGGAGCAAACATGAAAGCAACACAATAGGGACAGGGCAGGAGAAAAAAGGCGACAAAACAAATTTGCATTTGGACAATAGTAAATATTTTGATCATATTTTTTTTTTCCTTTGCTTGACCATTACCTTAAACAAACTTTACTATCAGAAAATCGATAAATACAAACGAAAATATTAAAAAAATATTTTTATTGGTAAATTATAGACGGATTTCATCGACGAAAATATTCTCTCGGTATTTACCGAGGGAATTACAGTGGGAAAAAAATTAATTAAAACAAACAAAAAAAATGACGACATGTCATTTTTACCAATAGAATTTATTCTATCGGTAATTTTGTCAGAAAAATCATTGGTAAACTGTCAACACTATTCATCATGTTAATTATAAAGGGAATCATCGACGGAATTTTCGTCAGTATTTTACAGAGAACTCTGGAACTATTCACTTCCCAATTGCACTGTTAATTATTGTTCTTTACAGACAAAATCACTGACGGATTGAAAAGTTGTTGGTGTTATTTGGCGGTTTTCTGAAAAATTTAAATTAAATATTACAGACGGAATCACCGACGGATTGAAAAGTCGTCGGTGATATTTGGCGGTTTCTAAATTTTTTTATTAAATTTAAAATTTAAATTAAATATTACAAACGGAATCACCGATGAAATGATTAAAAATATTAATATTTAATTATCCGTCGGTAAAACCATCGATAAACGCCTCAATAAAAAGCTTAGAATCCCTAATTTAACAACAAACCCGTCTCTTTTCTTCTTCTTCTTTTTCTTCTCTTCTCTCTTCAACTCCTTCTCTTCTCCTCCATGCTTAGGTATGTCTTCTTCTTCTTCTTCTTCTTCTTCTCCTCTTCTCTCCTCAACTCCTTCTCTTCTTCTTCATGCTCAGGTATGTCTTCTTTTCCTTTCTTATTTTTTCTTCTCAGTTTTTTTAAATTAGTATACTTTTTGAATTTTTTTTTTATGTTCCTAGCTTCACTTGCAACTACATTAAGGTAAAAAAAAAAATTCTTCTTTTTTCGTGTTTTTTTTACTATATTTGTTATTTATTTTATTTTTAATTGTTTTTGTTCTTAATAATTGTATGAATGTTGTTGTAGGATTTTTTTTCATATGAGATCAATTTTTAGTTGATATATTTATAGGATTTTTAAATTTTTTCATATGAATTTTTTTAGTTGAATTTATTTTTTCGTGTTATTTATTTGTTGCAAATTTTTTTGAGTTGATTTTCTTCTTTTTTTCAAGCATTTTGAGTATTATAGAGTGTTGATTAATATTAATTTAATTATTTTATAGTTTTGTAACATATATTTTTTTAAAAAATATTTTTAAACAATTACCGATGGAATTACATACAGTTTGTTTCCGAGGAAATTACCGACGGAATGAAATATATTTTTTTTGCTTGATTTTTCCATCAGTAAATCCACCGGTAATAATATTTTTTTATTACCAACGGACTTAATGACGGATAAAAAATCACCAACGAAAAATTCACCGACGGAGATTTTTTGTCGGTGATTTTGTCGGTAATTTTTTTACCAATGAAATGGTAGTGCAAATACTGACAGAAAATTCCATCGATAAATCTAAAGATCCTGGGAGTGCTTCATCAAGCCTTAAGGACACTCTTTGCATAATAATGGTTCTTCAATGAACAAAAATTGATGTGGTTTAAGAATTTCGCATATGCTTGTGTTACCATGTCGACTATTTTGGCTTCTGTGCGATAAACATCTTTAGTTATCTCCTGGAATAAAGGTTTAACAGGGCCGGTAACGGTTCCATCCGTAAGTCCATTGACAAAGGACACGACTGCTCCGTTCTCCCTGCTGGTCATCATCATTGACTGAGACTGAGAATAACGGTGATCTCGCGGGTTGAAGGGCATCGCTCTGCGAGAATGAGATAACTGTTCATCACCAAAATAAAGGCTTATGATCTCTGCCGCCCGTTGTCCATCATTGGTTGACGCTGGATGTACCGTTGATCACCAACATAATAGGCCGATTCCTGTTGCCCACTGAACATCATTGGCTGGAGATGAGGAAACGGCAATCACCAAACTGTGACCGTGGAACCGAGGGTAGCGGTGATCTCCACAAGATAAGAACAGTTCCCGTTGCTCGCGGTTTATTACTGGCTATAAGATTATTGACATGATCAGCAAATGCTTTCAGATTGAAGAGACCCTAGCAGTTGCTCCACAGTGCATCCCTTTGTCCCGACAGCCACCATATTCAACATACATTGAAGTGATGGTGGAATGATCATAACTAGAATTTTTGTCAGTGTCTTCAGTGTTCCCCACGAGAATGTCTTGATTAGACAAGTAGAGATTACGCTTGTGTATAGAGACAGATGGAGGATAGCCAACTTGGATGTCATTAATTAGTTTTATCATTTAACTTCAATTTATATTCTTTTATTAAAATTCAAATTTAACTCTAACTAGAATTTCACTATTTATATGCTTTTTTTTTTTCTTTTGTTAAAATAGTTGTTGATGAATTGATAAAAAGTTCTTACTTTTGGTTTTCTCCCTTAATTTTCTCCTCTCTTCTTCGGCTCCTTTTTCTACTTGACTCCTTCTCTGTGGCTAAAAGGACTCCTACTCTTTAGGGTTTAAACACTACAAATAAAATACTCACTGGCTGATTTCTATTGTTTCTGTTTACCGTAAATCCTATACTATACTTGTGGGCACGCCAACCCTTGCACAGGTACAGTTTCAATTTATACAAAGTGGAAGTGTAAGAATTGCCTGCATGTCGAAAATCTAGTGAAGGGATTAAAATAAAAAATTTGCTGTTGTTATAAATTGTCTCCTTAAGGAAGCCAAGAATCTCCAGAAAAAGGTGATCAGATTGCATTCGCACGAAAACGGACAGTCTTATGGTCTTCTATGAGTTGTGGAATTACACTCCAGAGATTACATCTTCCAAACCTGTAGCTTTCAAAAAGAAAATGAAATTACAAGGCACCTGGAAGTAAGCAATAAAGCGAAAGGTAATCTCAAATTTAAAAGAGTGCTGCTGATGATCATCGACTAAACAACTAGAACTTATCATAAAGAAAAACCCTCTTTGTATAAGCATGAAACGTGTCCAGACTCCAGATAATGAAGTAGCTTGCATGCTGCAGTATTTGTAATTCAAAGAGATACTGTACAAGGTAAGAAGCAAAAAAAATCATCAAAATAGCTGGATGGTAAGGGAGAAGTTACGGGCTGCACTTGTATTTCTGTCACTAAGTGCAATACTTGTCATGCAACTTTTTCTTGTAGCTCTGTCATCATGGTTGTATGGATTTTTTGGAAACAGTAAACTAGATATTAGTGGCATGTACTGCAGTACCAGAATTTATAGTAGCCAAGCAGTCCTCTGTTAAAATGAAGGAGAGAAATCAAAACCAAAGCAAATCTGCAATTTCCAGTTTCCATGCTATCAGTCGCGTTTGCAGCCAACAATGCTGAGTTTGTACCAAAACTAGTATTTGAGCTTTCATTAGTAGTGAGTCTTAGGTACCCAGAGAGCAAGCCAGCCGATAGCCCCGACATGATGCAGCACAGAATTCATCTTCAGTACTTTGAATGAAATCAGATACTAACCCCAGTAACATGATCAATGCTTTTCGAATTAAAACGTTGCTCCTTGTTTGTTCTGGAAGGTAAGAGCCAGGTGAAAGTTTGGGTGATTGTTAAACATGTGTGTCCATGGTCATCAACCACAGCTATATCCGAGTTAATTAGTGAAGATGTAATGACTTGTATGCCCCAGGTTTTGAGCAAGCTCCTGAAGCCTCGTTTCTACAAAAGTCTACGGAGACAGCACAAAGATTGAAAAGGGAATTAATAAATGGTATTCATCATAAATCAAATATATACAGTTTCTTGATCTTACTTCAATAGGAAAGACTGTGAATCAGAGAGCAAAACTAAAAGAAAAAAAGAGGAAAGAAACATTGTAATGAACTCATCTGGGTAAATAGAGGGGAAAGAAGAGTGGAAGACAAAGGCACACTAAAATCTCGAGTGGAGCATTGAGTACAAAGGGAGAGAGAATACATCAACTTGTCTTTGCGAATTCTCACCCTGAATGGGATACACAGAGACACTGTTTGGGTGGCGAAAGATCAGAAGTTGGATTGGTCGGGAGGAGAGGACACATTGCTCGGAGGCATTGTCACCTGAAAGCATGCATGTGGAACAAGGATTTGAACCAGCTCTGCAGTCGCAACAGATGCCAACCACATCACCATAACATTGCCTCTTAGAAAGATGTAACCAACACACATTAAGCAAAATTATAACACGGAATATAAACTTTTATGTTTGGAGCAAATGTTTATGTTTGGAGCAAATGTATTCGATTTTCTAAAGTATTCCATAGATGAATAAATGCTAGGAAGATGGTAGGCAAACAAAATCGCCTGGATGAATTAATGAAGACATTCAAAACAGCTATTGACCTCTCGGTTTTAGTATCTGTTTGACGTTTTGATATAATTTAAAAGTTATATGGTTTTTATTGTTTAAACTTGTTTTTTATTTTAAATTGCGGTAAGAAATCTATAGCTTTTCTTAAAATTGTATTTTCAAACTATAATAGCAAATGCATAAAAAATATTTTCCATAAAATATTTTATAAAAAAATAATCAATAAAAATTATTTTACAATTAACCTTTAAATATAATTCATTTGAAAAATATTTTTAACTCATAAAATATTCTATAAATAATAATGTATTTATAATATTATCTAACTATTTCAACCACCATAACCACTATATTTTATTATTTTATTATTATTTTATCATCATCATTAACACCTCACCACGCCCTCCGTCATCTCAAGTCTAAATCCTATAAACGAAACAAAATATGATTCGGTTCTCCTCCAAGAACAGAATCGATAGTTTTTATTATAGTTTTTAAACTCAACCCGGTCTAAGGTCTAGGTTTCAGTTTTTGACGGGTTCACCAGGTTAGCCGGGTTAATCCCTATTTAAAAAAATTCAAAACGACATCGTTTTAGTTTAAAAAAAGTTGTCGGGTCAACCCACCGGGTCATGAATTTTTCTATTTTTTCTTCAACCCGTCTCGGTTTCAGCCCCACGTCTACCCGCCGAGCCGGACTGGTTTCAAAACTATGGTTTTACGCATATATATATTCTTGCAGTAATTTTGGTGGGCCAAATCAAATCTACACGGCCCATCTCATGTTCTGTCTCTCTCTATTGGGCCGCTGTACGTTTGCGTTTTTGATATTTTTATCAGCGCTGCTGGGTGCGTGATCCTACGACTAATTTTGGCATTAACTTGCCAGATTTTTCCTCCAATAAATAAAAAACCTGCCAAATTTCGTCAGAGCACCGCTCCCGCATTTGGAATCTCGGTCCATTGAAAGCCCGACCCAAACCAACCATGGCCTGGACCAATCTAAAAGAGTCCACGACACAAAAAACGAAAACTCCCAAGGAGTAAAAAGCAAATTAACGGAACTATAAAACCCTTACCCACACCCCTTTCTTCTTTCGCTAGGGTTTC
>Ga0325401_1000829_pt1 | contig 24311 bp, 32 predicted proteins | sample PopdelMetagenome_FD_205666 | JGI IMG/M metagenome (GOLD analysis project Ga0325401, IMG submission 205666) | Populus deltoides microbial communities from Bellville, Georgia, United States - Xylem-PdKOR-R2 | ecosystem: Host-associated > Plants > Phyllosphere > Stem > Wood/Secondary xylem | place...
AGCGCGGCGGGACGCAACGGGATTTTTGGGGATTTCACGGGAAATCGAATGCCGGAGCTGGGACGAATCGATGCAATCCGGGGAGAGAATATGGGAGATCGGCGGGTCGGACCGAGCGCAAGGGGACAAGACACGTCTTGGCTCGACGGGAGCTCGCCTCATCGCAATTACAGGGTGATATAGGAATGCAGTCCGCCGCCCGTCGGAATCAGGGTGCGGCGATCTGCTCGTTCGACGGCCCGGGGGCAGCGCCCAGTTCGGCTAAAGGCTCGCCCTGCCCCGCCTCGTTCGCGAGGACCATGTTGGCCGCCGGTTCGCCGGGGGCGGGCGGGGTCCGGCTGGTCGAGCCGATGATCGCGCTGGCCAGGCCGATCAGCAGCACCACCGCCGCCAGCCCGATCAGCCCGACCTTCAACCGCTGCAGCGTCTGGATATGGTCGCGTGCGCCCTTCATTCCGTCCCGAAACGTTACCGGACCGGCGCGCCGGTGTCGAATCGTGCGCCGGTTCGGCTTAATCGAGCCCCTTCTCGGCCCGCCAGGCGGGGTCGTGGAGCGTCGAGAGATACCGGAAACCGGTGTCGCACAATATGGTTACCACACACTGAACGGGGGCGAGATCGCGCGCCATCCGGACCGCGCCCGCGACGTTGATCCCGCTCGACAGGCCCAGGCACAGCCCTTCCTCCGCGAGCAGGCGGCGGACCCAGTCCCATCCCTCCTGGTCGCCGATCCGGTACTGGCGGTCGATCGGCGCTCCTTCGAGGTTGGCGGTGATCCGGCCCTGGCCAATGCCCTCGGCGACCGACGAGCCCTCCGCCCGGAGCTCGCCATGCGCGTAATAGTCGTAGAGGGCCGCGCCGTGCGGGTCGGCGAGGCCGATCACCACCGATTCGTCCCTCGCCTTGAGGCCCAGCCCGACACCGGCCAGCGTGCCGCCGGTCCCCGCCGCACAGATGAAGCCGTCGATCCTGCCATCCATCTGCGCCCAGATCTCCTCGGCGGTGCCGGTGATGTGGGCACGACGGTTGGCGATGTTGTCGAACTGGTTGGCCCAGACCGCGTTCTCGGTCTCCTCGGCGAGGCGGCGGCTGGTGTGGACAAAGTGGCAGGGCGACGAATAGGGCGCGGCGGGGACCAGCACGAGCTCGGCCCCCAAGGCGCGCAAGGTGTCCATCTTCTCGCGGCTCTGCGTCTCGGGCATGACGATGATGGTGCGATAGCCCTTGGCGTTGGCGACCAGCGCGAGGCCGATGCCGGTGTTGCCCGCGGTCCCTTCGACGATGGTGCCGCCGGGCTTGAGCGCCCCGCGCGCCTCCGCGTCCTCGACGATCGCCAGCGCGGCGCGATCCTTGACCGAGGCGCCGGGGTTAGCGAACTCGCACTTGCCGAAGATGTCGCAGCCGGCCGCGTCGCTCGGACCCTTGAGGCGCACCAGCGGGGTGTTGCCGATGAGCGCCAGCGTGTCGGGAAGGGTATGCATTGCGCACAGATAGGGGCGTAGCGGCGGATGCGGAAGCGAGCTTGGCTTGGAGGCGGCGAACCGGGGCTGTAGGCGCGGGCGATGACCTCGGCCCTTCGCAAGCGCAGCTTTCCGCCGGTGGTGGACGCGGACGTGCGGGTGCTGCTGCTCGGCAGCCTGCCGGGGGAGCGGTCGCTGGCGGCGGGGCGCTATTACGCGCATCCGCAGAACCAGTTCTGGGCGCTGATCGGCGCGGCGATCGGGCGCGATGTGGCCGGGCTGGACTACCCCGAGCGGCTCCGAGCGCTGCTGGCGGCGGGGGTCGGGCTATGGGACGTGGTGGCGAGCGCCGAGCGGGCCGGGAGCAGCGACGCCGCGATCCGGAGCGAGCAGGCGAACGACCTGGCCGCGCTGGTCGCGACGCTGCCGCGCCTCGTCGCGATCGGATTCAACGGGCGCACCAGCCTCGCGATCGGCACCCGCGCGCTGGCGGGGGTTCGGCCGGAGATCGAGCGGATCGCGCTGCCCTCGTCCAGCCCGCTGTATACGGTTGGGCTCGCCGCCAAGCTGCCCGCCTGGGCCGCGCTCGGCCGGTATGTGACGAAAGTTAGCGCTATCCCGTGATATCTTGACGCATCGGAACGCATCGGCAAAGCGTGCGCCCGCCATGAAGCGTACCCTTTTCCTCTCCGCCGCCGCCGCGCTGATCGCGCTGTCGGCCTGTTCCAAGCCCCAGCCCGAAGTGGTCGACACCAACCCCGATCCGATGGCGGCCGAGCTCGCCAACCGTCCCCCCGTCGAGCTGCCGCCGGCGATCAAGGGCGACAAGACGTTCCGCTGCAAGGACAACAGCCTGGCGCTGGTCACCTTCTTCCAGGGCGACAAGCAGGTCAGCGTCCGCCTGAAGGACGGCGACACCCCCACCGTGCTGCGCGCGCCCGAGGCCGGCCAGCCCTACACCGCCGAGGGCGGCTGGTCGTTGACCGGGGACGAGAGCAACATCACGCTGGAATCGCCCGGCAAGCCTTCGCGTTCCTGCCACCTGTGATGGTCCTGGCCGCACGTCCGCCCACCGGCGGCGTGCGGCACCCGCCTGCCTCCCGGCGGTGACCCCGCTCGACTCGCGCACGGTGCTGGGCGCCTATGCGGTCGGCGTGTTTCCGATGGCGGACGCGCGCGACGCCGACGAGGTGTACTGGGTCGAGCCGCGACGGCGCGCGATCCTGCCGCTGGACGGGTTCCACCTGTCGCGATCGTTGCGCAAGACGATCGCCGCCGATCGCTTCCGCGTCACCGCCGACCAGGCCTTTCCCGATATCCTGTCGCTGTGCGCCGAGGCCGCCGCCGACCGGCCGGACACTTGGATCAACGCGCAGATCGAACAGGTCTTCCGGCGGCTCCACACGCTGGGGTTCGCCCACTCGGTCGAGTGCTGGGACGGCGAGACGCTGGTCGGGGGGCTGTACGGGCTGGCGCTCGGCCGCGCGTTCTTCGGCGAATCGATGGTCAGCCGCGCGACCGATGCGTCCAAGGTGGCGCTCGCCTGGCTCGTCGCGCGGCTCAAGGCCGGCGGATTCGACCTGCTCGACTGCCAGTTCCAGACCGCGCACCTGCAATCGATGGGCGCGGTCGAGATCGACCGGGCGGACTATGTGGCGTTGCTGGAGGGGGCGATCTCGGGCGTGGCCGGCGCGTCGGACGGCGCCGCTGCGGGTCGCTTCGAGGCGCTCGACGCGCGCGGGGCGGATAGCGGCGTCGTATCCGGCCCGGTGTCGGGCCAGGACATCGTGCAGCTCTTGGTCCAGACGTCGTAGACCGGGTGGCGGACGACGTTGAGCGCGGGGCGCTCCCGGAACAGCCAGCCCGCGAACGGACGCTGCCAGCGGCCATCGGCGCCCCGGACATCCAGTCTCACGAATGCGCCGGTCAGCTGCTGCTGTTCGTAGGGCGCGGTATGCTCGCACGCATCGAGGTGGATCACCACGTCGCCCAGCCGGATCGCCTGGCCCGGCTTCAGCGTCACCTCGCGGCTGACGCCGTTGCGCTTGTTGAGCAGGCCCAGCACCGCCACCCGCTCGGCCATCGGGGTGCCGCCGGTGGGGGGCGCGTCGGCATCGGTCGCGACCGTCTCGACCCCCTCCACCCCGCCGCCTTCGGACAAGGGCACCGCCTGGATCGCCGCGGGCGTCAACGCGGGGGCGGGGCGGAGCGCCTGCCAGCCGAACCAGCCCGCGACCGCCAGCGTCAGCACCGCGACGACGAGGGCCGCGATGCGCCCCCGATTCATCCTTCTGGCGTCCAAGCCTCGTAATCGCCGGTCGCGGCGGCGCGCTTGCCGCCCTTTTCCAGCGCGCCTTGCGGGCGATAGGCAAGCGCGGTGCCGGTGAGGTTGGGCACCGGCGGCTTTTCCCAGGTCCGCACCGGCGGCAGCGAACGGTCGGGCACGTCGTCGAGCTGGTGGTGGAGCCACGCGGTCCATTCGGGCGGCACGCGGCTGGCGTCGTTCGCCCCTTCGAAGATCACCCAGCGCTGGGTCCGGCCATAGGCGGTCTTGCCGCCCTCCCAATACACGTTGCCGAGGTCGTCGGTGCCGACGATCTTCTTGCCCAGCAGCCCGTAGAACCAGGTGCCCCAGGTGGCGCCGGTCCACCAGGTGAAGGGATTGCGGTTGATGCCCATGCCAGCGCGCTTACCCGCTGGCGGGCGAGGCTTCAACCGGGCTTGCGCGCCCCTCGTCAGGCCGAGCCGGGCCCGGCATGACGAGGCCGCTACTTGCGGCCCGGCCAGCTCACCTTGTCGCCTTCGCCGATGCCGAGTTCGGCGGTGCGGCCGGCGACGAGTTCGAGCACCGCGGCGATCGGCTCGCCCGAGGGGATCTGCGCCTCGGAGAAGGGGGTGGTCGAATCGGCGATGCGGGCGACCGTGCCGTCGGCGCGGATGAACAGGATGTCGAGCGAGGTCGGCGTGTTCTTCATCCAGAAGCTCGCAGCACGGGGCGGGCCGCCATCGGGGGGATAGGGCCAGAACAGCATGCCGCCATCGGGGGTCAGGTCGGTGCGGTACATCAAGCCGCGCTCCTGCTCGGCGGCCGTGGCGGCGCGCTCGACCCGGAAGACGTGGCGGCCACCCGGGCCCTCCACCGTCACCGCTAGCAGGCCGGCAGGCGCCGACGCATTACCGGCGTCGCTGGCCGCCTTGCACCCGGGCAGCGCGGCGGCGGCGATGAGCAGCGCCAGGATCGTGCGGGTCATGCGGCCTCCCCTTCGGTTTCCTCGCCCTGGCCTTCGCCCTGCCCATCGCTCTGCACCGCGACCGCGAGCGGGCCCTTGCGCCCGTCGACGATGCGGGCAGCGAGCGGTTGTTCGGGCTCCACCGCGACGATGCCGGCGCGGCGCAGGGTCTCCATGTGGACGAACACGTCGCGCCCGTCCGCCACCCGCACCAGGAAGCCATAGCCCTTCAACCGGTTGAACCACTTCACCGCCACCGGTTCGAACGGCCCGGCGGCGTCGATCAGCTGGACCGGGTCGACGCGATCGGCCGCGACGCGCGTGCGGGGCGGCGGTTCGGCAACGGCGTGGGTCAGGTCGATCGAGACGATCTCGCGCGCCTGGAAGCCGCGGCCCCGCTGGATCGCCAGCGCCTCCACCCGTGCGCCCTCGGGCAGCGAGCGCCGGCCGTGCGGCTGGAGGACGGAGAAGTGGACCAGGATGTCGCCCACCGACGAATCGTCGGCGACCGCGAAGCCGAAGCCGCGGGTCACGTCGAACCACTTGATCGTGCCGCCGACCGCAACCGGCTCGGTCCCCACCGCGCCGTCACGGGCGTCGTCTCGCGTCTCTCCGAGCATTGCAAAACCCCTGTGACCGGCTTGCTACCACGGTCGCGGCGCGGCGCAACCAGCTTAACGGTGGTTTACCAATCCAGATCAGCGGGATCGGGTTCCTCGCCGGGCGGCAGCGCGACGATCCGGCGGGAAAGGTCGATGGGGTGGCCGGCGCGGAGCATCTGGGCGAGCTGGCGCTCGGTCCCTGCCCGATCGGGCTGCGCGGTCGCCCAGGGGCCGATCCGCCGCCGCCGGGCGAAGCGCAACGCCGCCTCCACCGCCTGCGCCGCGACCGCGGGGGCGACCTCGGCGCGGTCCGCTTCGCCCACCCCCGCCTGGGTCAGCGCGCCTGCGACCCGGCGGGCGCCGAGCCCGCGCCGGCCCAGCGCCGCGGCCTTGGATTCGGCGTAAGCGCGGTCGTCGACATAGCCGAGGTCCGCCATCCGCTCCGCGATCGCGGCCGGGTCGGCGGGCGGCCCGGCCCAGCCGCGCTCGCGCACCTTACGGGCGAGATAGGCGGCCAGCTTGCCCCGCGTCGTCTGGAAGCGTTCGACGTAGCGGAGCGCCAGCCGGTCGAGCGCGGCGGTGTCCAGGGGCTTGGGCAAGGGCTTGGGGGGGCGACGCTCGGCGACCATGCGCCATGTTTGTGCCACACTGGCGCACGAATTTGAACGCGGGACCACCCCATGTCATGGTGGACGCATCGCGCGACCGGCTACGCCTTACGAATGGGACCAATCCGAATGACCACCGACCAGCCGACCGGGACCGTGCCGATGGCGACAGCCTCCACCCCGACGCTGGATCCCCTGCCCCGCCGCTATGCCGATTTCGGGACGCTGGGCGAGGCGCTCGACTATGCCGCAAGCGGAACGCGCGGGCTGAACTTCCACGACGCGCGTGGGGTCCTGACCCGCGCCTATCCCTTTGCGGAGCTGCGCCGCGACGCGATCGCCGCCGCGTACCGGCTGATCGCGGCGGGGGTGAAGCCCGCCGACCGGGTGGCGCTGGTGGCGGAAACGGGGGCGGAGTTCGCGCAGCTGTTCTTCGGCGCGGTCTATGCGGGTGCGTGGCCGGTGCCGCTGCCGCTGCCGACCTCGTTCGGCGGGCGTGAGTCGTACATCGAGCAGCTGCGGGTCCAGCTCGACAGCTGCGATCCGGTGATGCTCGTCTATCCGCCCGAGCTGGCGCAGATGGCGGGCGCGGCGGCGGAGGCGGCGGGGACGCGCGGCGTCGACTGGGCGGGGTTCCTGGACGGCGATGCGGCCGAGACGCCGCTGCCGCAGGCGAGCCCGGATGCGATCGCATACCTGCAATATTCGAGCGGCTCGACGCGGTTCCCGCACGGGGTGGTCATCACCCATGCGCAGCTGCTCAACAACCTCGCCGCACATTCGCACGGGATGCGGATCGGCGGCACCGACCGGTGCGTGTCGTGGCTGCCCTGGTACCACGACATGGGGCTGGTCGGGTGCTTCCTGTCCCCCATCGCCAACCAGGTGTCGACGGACTACCTCAAGACCGAGGATTTCGCGCGGCGGCCGTTGGCGTGGCTGGACCTCATCAGCCGGCACGACGGCACCGCTTTGTCCTATTCCCCGACCTTCGGCTACGACATCTGCGCGCGGCGGATGTCGTCGCAGACCCGCGCCTCCGACCGGTTCGACCTGTCGCGCTGGCGGGTCGCGGGCAATGGCGCGGACATGATCCGCCCGGACGTGATGCAGAGCTTCGTCGACGCGTTCGCGGATGCGGGGTTCCAGGCATCGGCCTTCCTGCCGAGCTATGGCCTCGCCGAGGCGACGCTGGCGGTGACACTGATGCCGCCGGGAGAGGGCATCCGCGTCGAGCTGGTCGAAGAAACGCAGCTGTCGGGCGGTGACGGCGGACATGACGGGCGGCGACCTCAGCGCTTCCGCGCGATCGTCAACTGCGGCAAGCCCGTCCGCGACATGGGTCTGGCGATCCGCGACGAGGACGGGTCCGAGCTGCCCGAGGGCGCGATCGGCAAGGTGTGGTGCGCGGGGCCCTCGATCATGCAGGGCTATTTCCGCGACGACGACGCGACCGCGGCGTGCATGACGGGCGGATGGCTCGACACCGGCGACATGGGGTATCTGTCGGACGGCTATCTCTACATCGTCGGCCGCGCCAAGGACATGATCATCGTCAACGGCCGCAATCACTGGCCGCAGGACATCGAGTGGGCGGTCGAGCAGCTGCCGGGCTTCAAACAGGGCGACATCGCCGCGTTCGCGATCACTACGCCCAATGGCGAGGAGACGCCGGCGGTGCTGGTCCAGTGCCGCACCTCCGACGCGGCCGAGCGTAAGCGCCTGCATGACGAGATCCGCGAGCGGGTGCGGTCGGTGACGGGGATGAACTGCGTCATCGAGCTGATCCCGCCGCGCACCCTGCCGCGCACCAGCTCGGGCAAGCTGTCCCGTGCCAAGGCGCGCAACCTGTATCTGGCGGGCGAGATCAAGCCGTACGAGTTGCTGGCAGCGTAAGCATCGCCAGATTCTCCCCCCGGCGGGGGTAGGATCCGGAGCGCAACCATCCGTCAACGGACGCGCGGCTATAGGTCGCGCGTGAGCCACGCATCCCCCTCCCCTGCCGCCGCCCCTGCCATCGGCATCGCCAGCCTGATCGGGTTGAAGGACGGCGGCGATCCCGCCGAATGGGGGCGCATCCGTGCCGCCCAGTTCGACGGCGCGCGCCAGCTGTCGCTGTTCCTGCTCGCCGCCAACCTGCTGGGGGTGGCGGTCACGGTGCTGCTGCTCCTGCCCTATGCGCCAACCTGGGAGCTGGGCGGCTGGGCGGCCGCGGTGGCGGTCGCCGCGGCGCTGGTCACGGCCCGGCGTCGACGTACCCACCACCGCCAGGACGGCTATGCCACCGTCGAGGACATGCGTCGCACCGGGTGGGAGGGCGTCGCGCTGGCAGGGGTATGGGCGGCGGTGCCGCTGCTGTTAGCCCAGGCCGCGCCGTGGCACGTCATGCTGAGCTTCGGGGTGGTCAGCGGGGTGCTGATGACGGGCGCGGCGCTGGCAATGGCACCGCTGGTGCTGGCGACGCTGGCGTTCCTGGGCGGGCTGTCGCTGGCGATCGCGATCCGCTTCGCGCTGGCGGGCGACGTCGCGGTGGCGGCGGGGCAACTGCTGTTCGCGCTGTTGCTGGGCGCGCTGTGCGTCGGGCGGGCGCGGGCGCTGGTGGTGCTGCGCGCGGCGCAGATCGCGCTGGATGAGCGCGACCAGACCGTCAGCCTGCTGCTGCGCGAGTTCGAGGAGTCGGGCGCGGACTGGCTGTGGGAGACCGACACGGCGCGCCGCGTGGTCAAGGCGTCACCGCGCTTCGCCTTTGCCTGCGGGCTCGACCCCCTGTCGATCAACGGCCAGCCGCTGCTCGCGGTGCTGGCCGGGCCGACCTGGGAAACGGGCAACTTCGCTGCAGGCCTGCGCACGCTGGCCGAGAAGCTGAAAACCCGCGAGAGCTTTCGCGACCTGCGCCTGCCCGTCCATGTCAACGGCGAGGAGCGGTGGTGGGAGCTGTCCGCCTCGCCGCGGCTCAACGAGCAGGGCGGTTTCTGCGGGTTCCGCGGGGTGGGATCGGACGTCACCGAGCAGCGCGCGTCGGCCGACAAGATCAACCGCATGGCGCGCTACGACACGCTGACCGGCCTCCCCAACCGGCTGATGGTCAACGAGACGCTGGCGCGCGCGATGGCCGAAGCGGATGGCTGGGGCGGCCGGTGCGCGTTCATGATGATCGATCTCGATCGGTTCAAGGCGGTCAACGACACGCTGGGGCATCCGATCGGCGACCGGCTGCTGTCCCGCGTGTCCGAGCGGCTGGGCCAGCTGATGGGGCAGGACGCGATGTGCGGGCGGCTGGGCGGCGACGAGTTCGCGGTGGTGGTGCGCAACGTCGGCGACGTCGCCGAGGTGGAGAAGCTCGCCAAGCGGATCATCGACACGCTGTCGCGCCCCTATGAGGTCGACCAGCACACGCTCCACGTCGGTGCGTCGGTGGGGCTGGCGATCGGGCCGCGCGACGGGCGGACGGCGGAGATGCTGATCCGATCCGCCGACCTCGCGCTGTATCGCGCCAAGGACATGGGGCGCGGGGTGTATTCCGCCTACGAGCCCCAGCTCCACGTCCAGGCGGAGGAGCGGCGCGTGCTGGAAATGGCGCTGCGCACCGCGCTCGAAAAGGGCGAGATGTACCTGATGTACCAGCCGGTGGTCGACGCCGACACCGGCGGGCTGACCGGGTTCGAGGCGCTGCTGCGCTGGCAGCATCCCGAATACGGCCCGATCAGCCCGGTTAAGTTCATCCCGCTCGCCGAGGACATGCGGCTGATCGCGCCGATCGGCGAATGGGTGCTGCGGACCGCCTGTGCCGAGGCGGCGCGGTGGCCCGATGGCATCCGGGTAGCGGTGAACGTATCGCCCGACCAGCTGGGTTCGCCGAGCTTCGTCAGCTCGGTCACCTCGGCGCTGGCGCAGTCGGGGTTGCCCTCGCACCGGCTGGAGCTGGAAGTGACCGAGAGCGTGTTCATGCACGAGGGGCTGGGCGCGACGCGGGTGCTCGACCGGGTGCTCGACCTAGGGGTGCGCCTGTCCCTCGACGATTTCGGGACGGGCTATTCGTCGCTGGGATATCTCAGCCGCACGCGCTTCTCGTCGATCAAGATCGACCGCAGCTTCGTCCAGGCGGCGTCCAAGGGCGTGCGCGAGGCGATCGCGATCATCCGCGCGGTGGTGGCGCTCGCCAAGAGCCTGGAAATGGCGACCACCGCCGAAGGGGTGGAGACCGAGGGCGAGCACCAGATGGTCCAGGACCTGGGGTGCACCAAGGTCCAGGGCTATTATTTCGGGCGGCCGCTGCCGGTGGAGGAAGCGCGGGCGCTGGCTTGCCGGCGGCGCGAAGCGGCGTAGGTGCGGGCGGGCCCCGAGCCTGCCTAGCAGGATCGGGACCCGCCACGGCGGCCAGCGGGAGCCGCGCAGCCGGTCCCGTCGGCCGGCGTGGCGTCTACGCGCGGGTCACTGGCAGGGGTCGTGGCCCCAGTTCATCAGCGAGTAGCGCCAGCGGCTGTGCTCCTTGTCCTCCGCCGGCCCGCCCTGGGCGAGGTGGCGATGGACGTAGCCGACGACCGTCTTCATGTGCGCATAGTCGTCGTCGGTCAGGTCGGCCTTCTTCTTGTGGCGGATCTCGACGATGCGCTGGCCCGAATGGTGGCCGACGCTTTCGCCCGAGCCGTTGCCGTCCTCGCCCTTCCACCCGACCTCCTTCGATTCGGGGGTGTCGAGCCATTTCGCGAGCGCGGCGGGGGTCATGTTGACCGCTTCGTGGAAGTCGCGGGCGATCTGGGCGTGGTCGTCGTCGGCCATCGGCATCCTCCTGTTGCGCCGGCCCGAACGCATCGGCGCGCGCCGGGGTTGCGACGGACACCGGCGCGGAAGGTCAGTAAAGGTCGCGCCCGAGCGGGTGTTTCCGCGTGACGGGCTCGGGGTGAGAACCAGCGTGGTTGGGCCATAGTCGGAACCCGGCGTGTAGGACAGACCCCGCCTGCCTTTGTCACCTCGGCCGGTGCCCGCGTCGTTTCGGAGAAGCGGGATGTCGGGCCTGGCTTGACGAGGACGGCGCGGCCCTCGGCGTTCAGCCGCTGTCGAGCGGTGTGGCCGGGTCGGGTCCGGAGGATTGCGACCAGAAGGCGAAGGCCGCCGCCTGAACCCTGGCGATCACGTCCGCCGCTTCCGGCCCGGTCCATGCGCCCGCATAGCCGGTGTCGCGGGCGTGCCCGGTCCACCAGCCCTGGCCCGGCAGGCCGTCGCTCGCGCGGACGACCAGCACCGCGAGTTCGGGCTCTCCCGCCGCAGCGGCGTCGGCGTCGATGCGGTCGAGGGTGCGGCACAGCGCGCGCATCTTGGGGCGGGAGAAGGCGAGGCCGAGGCGGCCGAGGGCGCCGGCGTAGCTGAGGACGTGACCCGCGCGAGCGGCCTCGATCAGGAGGGCGCGGACGTGGGGGACATCGGCGATCGGGGAGGCGGCGGAGACGCCGTCGCTGTCGGTGATTCGGTCGGGTTCGGACACCGGCGTACGGCGATTGGCCCGCGACCCCGGCCGACGTCGTGCTCGCGGCGCCATGGACCCCAGGTCAAGCCCGGGGTGACGGAAGAGGCGCCGCGGGCACGACCCGTCAGATGTGAATCGCGCGGCCGTACGCGCCGAGCACCGATTCGTGCATCATCTCCGACAGGGTCGGGTGCGCGAAGACGGTTTCCATCAGCTCGGCCTCTGTGGTCTCCAGCTGGCGGGCGACGACATAGCCCTGGATCAACTCGGTCACCTCCGCGCCGATCATGTGCGCGCCGAGCAGCTCGCCGGTCTTCGCGTCGAACACCGTCTTCACGAAGCCTTCCGCCTCGCCGAGCGCGATCGCCTTGCCGTTGCCGATGAAGGGGAACTTGAAGGCGTTGACCTCGTGGCCCTTCTCCTTCGCCTTGGCCTCGGTCAGGCCGACGCTCGCCACCTGCGGGCGGGAATAGGTGCAGCCGGGGATGTTCCAGATCTCGAACGGGTGCGGGTTCTCGCCGGCGATCTTCTCGATGCAGACGATCCCCTCGTGGCTCGCCTTGTGCGCCAACCACGGCGCGCCGGTGACGTCGCCGATCGCATAGATGCCCTCGACATTGGTGCGGCCGAAACCGTCGACCTTGATGTGGCCGCGCTCGGTCTCGATGCCGAGCTCTTCGAGGCCGAGGTTCTCGGTGTTGGGGACGATGCCGATCGCGACGATCGCGTGGCTGAACTCTTCGGCGGTGACCTTCCCATCCTGGCCCTTGATCTTCGCGGTCACGCCGGTGTCGGTCGCGTCGAGCGCTTTGAGGCCGCAGCCGGTGCGGACGGTGATCTTCTGCTTGCCCAGCTGCTTTTCCATGAAGGCGCTGACCTCCTCGTCCTCGACGGGGAGGATGCGGGGAAGCATTTCGACAATCGTGACCTCGGCGCCCATGTCGGAGTAGAAGCTGGCGAACTCGACCCCGATCGCGCCCGAGCCGATGACCAGCAGCTTGGTCGGCATCTCGGCGGGGACCATCGCGTGGCGATAGGTCCAGATGCGCTGGCCGTCCGCCTTGGCGAAGGGCAGGTCGCGGGCGCGGGCGCCGGTGGCGATCATGATGTGCTTCGCGCTGATCTCGGTCGTCTTGCCGTCCTTTTCGACCGCGAGTTTCCCTTTGCCGAGCAGCTTGCCGACGCCCTCGTGGACGGCGACCTTGTGCTTCTTCATCAGGCCCTTGACGCCCGCGTTGAGCTGGCCCGCCACCTTGCGGCTGCGGTCGACGACTTTGGCGAGGTCGAAGCCGATATTGTCCGCCTTGAGCCCATAGTCGGCGGCGTGAGTCATGTAGTGGTAGATCTCGGAGGTGCGGAGCAGCGCCTTGGTCGGGATGCAGCCCCAGTTGAGGCAGATGCCGCCCAGCCGCTCGCGCTCGACGATCGCGACCTTCATCCCCAGCTGCGACGCGCGGATCGCCGCGACATAGCCGCCGGGGCCGGAGCCGAGGACGATGAGGTCGTAGGTATCAGACATGGTCTCAATTCCTAAGTCAGGCCCGCGCCGGCTGGGCTATCCTGCCGCGCCCGTGCGATGTTGTGCGTGTTCCAGACGATGATACCGGTCCCGAACAGATCGACGTCGTTGCTCCAGACCGCATCACCGCTAGCCAGCGCCAGCGCGACAAGCGGCCAATCCTTCTGACCTGCCGATGACAGTCGTGCCCGAGCCTCATCCTCATAGCCCGCGTAGGCAAGATCGGGCACCGCTATGAGCGTATCGTCCATCCAGGCAAGCGCCGCCTGCAGATCGACCTTCCGCGACTCTGACAGGCGCACGGTCACGAGTCGTGCCTCGCGTAGCTGGTGTTCGGGCACGAATAGGTCCCGACCCGACGCGATCAGGGCCTGGAACAGGGGCTTGGACGCCCCGACGCAGGCGGACACGATGGGATTCGCGTCAACGATCATGCTGCTTCAGCGGAACGCCCCACGGGTCGAGCCCGATGCTGGCCATGGCTTCCGCTGGATCATAGCCGTCACGCTGCCACTGATCCTGGGCGCGACCGAGTTCTTCCAACGCATCCAGCGCCTTTGCACGCTGCTCATCCGTCATGCGCGTCAGGGGGTTGTAGATGCCGATGACCTGCCCGCGATCGGTCAATTGCACCGGCTCGCTGCCGCGCGCAACTTCACCGATCCGCTCCCGAAACTCCTTGATGCCCATCTTCATGGCCGTGACCTCACCGAAGTGTCACCACATGTTACACTTTGCAACGTCGGCCCTCAACCCGCCATCCCCGGCACGCGGCGCGGCTGGCGATCCTCGCCGATCGCGACGAAGACGAAGCGGGCCTGCGTCACTTTATACGCCTCGTCCGAATGGCGGCCGCGGCGCCAGGCCTCGACGTCGATGGTCATCGAGGTGGTGCCGGTCGCGACCAACGCAGCGTGGACCGACACCTCGTCGCCGACGATCACCGGACGGTGGAACTTCATCCCCTCGACCGCGATCGTCACCGCGCGGCCACCGGCATGGCGGCTCGCGACCGAGCCCGCCGCGAGGTCCATCTGGCCCATCAGCCAGCCTCCGAAGATGTCGCCATAGGGGTTGGCGTCCGCGGGCATCGCAGTGACGCGGATGGTGGGGGCGCCCTCGGGCGGGTGGTCGATGGTCACTTCGTTCGCCCCCCAACCGTCCGTCCGGCGTCGATCGCCCAGGCGCGCCGCAGCGGGCCGATGCCCATCAGCAGCGTCGCGAGCGCGCCCGCCGCCCCGCACCACCAGATCACCCGCCAGCCCAGCGGATAGGCCCAGGCGGAGGCGGCGGTGACCGCCCAGGCGGCGATCAGCCCGGCGACGACGTGCAGCCCCTCGATCAGCGTCCGCTTGCCCATGGCGTCAGGCGAGCATCCCCAGCGGGCGTTCGACGAGTTCGCGGAACGCCTTCATCAGCTGAGCGCCGTCCGCGCCGTCGATCGCGCGGTGGTCGAAGCTGCCGGTCACCGACATGACGGTGGCGACGCCCAGCGTGTCGCCTTCCATCACCCAGGGGCGCTTCTCGCCCGCGCCGACCGCGAGGATCATGCCCTGGGGCGGGTTGATGACCGCCTCGAACTGCTTGATCCCGAACATGCCCATGTTGCTGATCGAAGCGGTGCCGCCCTGGAATTGCTCGGGCTTGAGCTTGTTGTCCTTGGCGAGGCTCGCGAGCTCCTTGATCTCGGTCGAGATCGCCGAGAGCGGCTTGGTGTCCGCTTCCTTGACGATCGGGGTGATGAGCCCGGATGGCGTCGATACCGCGACCGAGATGTCGGCGCGCTTGAAGGTGACGAGCTGGTCCGGGGTGAACATCACGTTGCACTTGGGCACCTGGACCAGCGCCACCGCCAGCGCCTTGACCAGCAGGTCGTTGACCGAGAGCTTGACCCCGCGGGACTCGAGCGAGTGGTTGAGCTCGGCGCGCAGCTTGAGCAGCGCGTCGAGACGCGTGTCGACGGTCAGGTAGATGTGCGGGACCTGCTGCTTCGACTCGGTCAGGCGGCGCGCGATGGTCTTGCGGATGTTGGAGAGCTTGGCGACCTCGTGCGGAATATCGGGGATCGCGGCGGGTTTGGCGGGCGCGGCGGCGGGTGCCTCGGCCTGCGGGGCGGGCTGCGCGGCCTGAGGCTGACTTCGGGGTGCGGCACCGGTCTTGGCACCCTCGACGTCGGCCTTGACGATGCGGCCGTTGGGCCCGGAGCCGGTCAGCGAGCCCAGATCGACGCCCTTGTCGGCGGCGATGCGGCGGGCGAGCGGGCTCGCCTTCACGCGACCGCCCGAGGGCGCGCCGCCGCCGGCGGAGGAGTGTCCGGCAGGCGTCGCGCCGGGTGCTTCGCCGGCGTCGGCGGGACGGCCGTGATCCTCGGCCTGGTCGAGCGTGCGTTCGCCGCCCTGGGCTTCCGTTCCGGTCGCGTTGGGATCGACCGGTTCGGGCCGGCCCTTGAACTGTGGGTCGACGGGCTCGGGCGTTTCCGCCTTTGCGCCGCCCTCGCCGACGCTCGCGGCATCCTCGCCTTCCTCGGCCAGGATGGCGATGGCGGTGCCGACCTTGACCCCGTCGGTGCCCTCGGCGATGAGAATCGTGGCAATCGTGCCTTCGTCGACCGCCTCGAACTCCATGGTCGCCTTGTCGGTTTCGATCTCGGCCATGATGTCGCCGGACTTGACCGTGTCGCCTTCCTTGACCAGCCACTTGGCGAGCGTGCCCTCCTCCATGGTCGGGGACAGCGCAGGCATCTTGAGTTCGATCGGCATGGGATGTCCCTGAAGGGGAAAGGAAGCACGCCCTCTCTTGCGCCGGCTTTCCCCAGGGTCAACCCCGGCACGCCCTTGCGCAGGCGTCGGCGGCAGGCCACGCTCCGGGCGCGGGAGGCGACGGCAATGCGGACCTATCTGGTGGTGGTGGACGACAGCCCGGAGGCGGCGGTGGCGCTGCGCTTCGCCGCGCGGCGGGCGGTCAAGACCGGGGGCGGGGTGACGATCCTGACCGTGCTGCCCCCGCAGGAGTTCATCGCATTCGCCGGCGTCCAGGCGACGATGGGGGCCGAGGCGCGGGCCCATGCCGAGGGGCTGGTGGTGCAGGCGGCGGGCACGATCCTGAGCGAGTCGGGTATTACCCCGTCGATCCTGGTGCGCGAGGGCGACACTCCGCGTGTGGTGACAGATGCGATCGCCGCCGATCCGGACGTGGCGGCGCTGGTGCTGGGCGCGGCGGCGAGCGGATCGCCGGGCGCGCTGGTGGCGCACTTCGCCGGCGTCGATGCGGGAAGACTACCGGTGCCGGTCATCATCGTGCCGGGCTCGCTGGACGCGGCGGGGATCGACCGGCTGAGCTGATGCCGCCCCTAACCCCAGTCGACGAATCAGGCGGCGTCAGGCGGCCTGGGCGTCGTCCGGCGGGGACAGCAGCCATTCGCGCGCCGCCTCGCCGTTCTCGAAGATGCGGGCGTAGGATTGGGTCATCAGGCGGCGCACCTGCATCCGCGCCAGCGAGCTGCCGGTCACCATCGCGATCCGGCGCGCCTTGGGCATAGTGCCCATGTGCTCGCGCATCGCCGTGATCATCTCTTGCGACTGGATCGTGCAGGCGTCGACATCGATCAGGATCAGGTACCCCGCGCGGAACCGACCGGCGGCAAACGCGCGGCGCAGCTCGGCGATATAGGCCGCGACCTCGTCGGTGGTCATGAGGCCACCGAGTTCGATCTCGATCAGGTTCGATTCGGGGCGCGCGGTGATCCGGTACATGCCATCTCCTGCGGGGTGGATGGACCGTGACCAGTTTATAATTCGTCTAGGCGCGGGGCGGTCCGCGCGAGGCGAACGACAAGGGCCGCGGAGTTTCCCCCGCGGCCCCATGAACAATCGGCGGTGCGTCGATCAGATGTCGTCGCCGAGCGCGCCCTTGACCTTGCCTTTGAACTGTTCGCCCTTGCCCTCGGCCTGCTGCGCGACGCCTTCGTCATGAAGGTCGGCGTCGCCCTGATGCCCGCCGATCGCCTGCTTGGCCTTGCCGATCGCCTCGTCCAGATTGCCTTTGATCTTGTCGGTAAGCTCGCCCATCGCTGCCTCCATCCGCGTGTGAAACCCTGTGCGAAAAGAACGTCAGCACGGCGGACAAGTTCCGGAAACGGTGACCTAGATCATCCCGGCGAGCGGACTCGACGGATCGGCATAGCGGCGCTGGTTCATGCGACCCGCACGATAGGCGAGCCGCCCCGATTCGACTCCCAGCCGCATCGCGGTGGCCATGCGGATCGGGTCCTTGGCCTCCGCGATCGCGGTGTTCATCAGCACGCCGTCGCAGCCCAGCTCCATCGCGACCGCCGCATCCGACGCGGTGCCGACTCCTGCATCGACCAGCACCGGCACGCCCGCCCCCTCGACGATCAGGCGGATGGTGACGCGGTTCTGGATGCCGAGCCCGGAGCCGATCGGCGCGCCCAGCGGCATGATCGCGACCGCACCCGCCTCTTCGAGCTGTTTGGCGGCGATGGGGTCGTCGGTGCAGTAGACCATCGGCTTGAAGCCTTCGGCGACCAGCACCTCCGTCGCCTTCAGCGTCTCGCGCATGTCGGGATAGAGGGTGCGCGCCTCGCCGAGCACCTCGAGCTTGACGAGGTCCCAGCCGCCCGCCTCGCGCGCCAGCCGCAGCGTGCGGATCGCCTCGGCCGCGGTGAAGCATCCGGCGGTGTTGGGGAGGTAAGTGAAGCGACGCGGGTCGATGAAGTCGGTCAGCATCGGCGCGCCCGGATCGGACACGTTGACCCGGCGGACGGCGACGGTGACGATTTCCGCGCCCGACGCCTCCAGCGCGGCGGCGTTCTGGGCGAAGTCGCGGTACTTGCCGGTGCCGACGATCAGGCGCGAGCGGAAGGTGCGACCCGCAACGGTCCATGTGTCGTCGTCGGCGACGGGGCGGGCGTGATCCCCTCCCCCGACGAAATGCACGATCTCATAATCGTCGCCATCCTCAACCTGCACCTGCGCCAGCGTCGAGCGGGGGACAACCTCAAGGTTGCGTTCGACTGCGACCTTTTCGGGGATCAGCCCCATCTCGGTCGCGAGATCGGCGATGGTGATCCCGGCCGACACGCGCTTGTGCTGGCCGTTCACGGTGATGGAAACGGTGCCGTCGCTATGGGGCATGTCAGCCGATCAACAGCTTGGTGAAGGCGGCGCCGGCCGCGAACAGCGCAGCACCGGCGCCGAGCCCTGTCGCCAGTAGCGACCACGGGGCGAACCGCGTGTCCTGGCGCGTCTTGCCCGCCTCGACGATCAGCTTGTCGATGCGCGCAATCTGCTCGCGGATGTCGAGGGGCGGCTCGGTCGTTTCGGGCGTACTGGCCATCGTCATACTCCTGAGAGTGATCTAGGGATTGCCGCCAGCAAAAGCGAGACAAAGCGTCATGCCCGACACCGTGCCCGACACCGTTCTGGTCCTGAACGGCCCCAACCTGAACCTGCTGGGGCTGCGCGAGCCGCACATCTATGGGCGCGACACGCTGGACGACATCGCGGGGATGCTCGAGGACCGGGCGCGCGAGCTGGACCTGTCGGTGGACCTGCGCCAATCGAACCACGAGGGGCATCTGGTCGACTGGCTGCATGAGGCGCAGGCGAGCGAGGCGCGCGCGGTGCTGCTCAACGCGGGCGGCTTCACCCACACCTCCGTCGCGATCCATGACGCGATCAAGGCGGTGACCACGCCGGTGATCGAGGTGCACCTGTCCAATCCGCACGCGCGCGAGGCATTCCGCCACGTCAGCCTGGTCGGGCAGGCGGCACGGGGAACGATCGCGGGGTTCGGTGCGCTTTCGTACCTGCTCGCGCTTGAAGCGGCGGCGCGCATCTGACAGGGGCGGTCGAATGACCGAACAGACATCACAGGGAGCGATGCAGGTCGATGTGGAGCTGGTGCGCCAGCTCGCCGAGCTGCTCGACGCCACCCACCTGACCGAGATCGAGGTGGAAGAGGGCGACCGCAAGATCCGCGTCGCGCGCAAGGCCGCCGCGGCCGCGCCCGTCCACTACGCACCCGCCCATGCGCCGCTCGCCGCCTCGCCGCCGCCCCAGGCGCCGGTCGCGTCCGAAGTCGGCGGATCGGCCCCCGCGAGCACGGCCAATGCGGTCAAGTCGCCGATGGTCGGCACTGCCTATCTGGCCGCCGAACCCGGGGCAAAGCCCTTTTCGGTAGTCGGGCAGAAGGTCGCGGCGGGCGACACGTTGCTGATCGTCGAGGCGATGAAGGTGATGAACCCGATCACCGCCCCGGCCGCCGGCACCGTGACCCAGGTGCTGATCGAGAACGGCCAGCCGGTCGAGTTCGACCAGCCGCTGATCGTCGTCGAGTAAGCCGTTGCGGAAGATCAACAAGCTGCTGATCGCCAATCGCGGCGAGATCGCGCTGCGCATCCATCGCGCGTGCCACGAGATGGGGATCAGGACCGTCGCGGTGCACTCCACCGCCGACGCCGACGCAATGCACGTGCGGCTGGCCGACGAGGCGATCTGCATCGGGCCGCCGGCGGCGCGCGACAGTTACCTCAACATCCCGAACATCATTTCGGCGGCGGAGATCAGCGGGGCGGACGCGATCCATCCGGGTTACGGCTTCCTCAGCGAGAACGCGCAATTCGCGGAGATCGTCGAGCTTCACAACATCCTCTTCGTCGGCCCCAAGCCCGAGCACATCCGCACCATGGGCGACAAGGTCGAGGCCAAGCGCACCGCCGGCGCGCTGGGGCTGCCGCTGGTGCCCGGCTCCGCCGGGGCGGTCGGCGACGTCGCGGAAGCGACCGCGATCGCCGAGCGGATCGGCTATCCGGTCATCATCAAGGCGGCATCGGGCGGCGGCGGGCGCGGCATGAAGGTGTGCGAGCGCGCCGACCAGCTCGAAACGCTGATGCAGCAGGCCGGATCGGAGGCGAAGGCGGCGTTCGGCGACGCCACGGTGTATATCGAGAAGTATCTCGGCAATCCGCGCCATATCGAGTTCCAGGTGTTCGGCGACGGCAACGGCCAGGCGATCCACCTGGGCGAACGCGACTGCTCGCTCCAGCGCCGCCACCAGAAGGTGCTGGAGGAAGCTCCCTCCCCGATCATCACGCCGGAGGAACGCGCGCGGATGGGCGGGGTGGTCGCCAAGGCCATGGCCGACATGGGCTATCGCGGCGCGGGCACGATCGAGTTCCTGTGGGAAGCGGGCGAGTTCTACTTCATCGAGATGAACACCCGGCTCCAGGTGGAGCATCCGGTGACCGAGATGATTACCGGGCTCGACCTCGTCCGCGAGCAGATCCGCGTCGCCGAGGGGCACCCGCTGACCGTGACGCAGGATCAGGTGCAGTTCCGCGGCCATGCCATCGAGTGCCGGATCAACGCGGAGGACCCGCGTACCTTCGCGCCGTCACCGGGGACGGTGAAGCTGTACCATGCGCCGGGCGGGATGCATGTGCGGGTCGATTCGGGGCTGTATCAGGGATACCGGGTGCCGCCGCACTATGACTCGATGATCGCCAAGCTGATCGTCTATGGCAACACCCGCGAGGGCTGCCTGCGCCGGTTGCGGCGGGCGCTGGAGGAGTTCGTGATCGAGGGGATGAAGACCACCATCCCCCTCCACCAGGCGCTGCTCGACGATCCCGAGTTCCAGGGGGGCGCGTACACGATCAAGTGGCTCGAGGAATGGTTGGCGCGGCAAGACTGACGGCTTTTAGACCTTTGTCGGATCGGCGCGCTCAATCCCATTGACCCGCCCCGGCCCCGTCCGCCACGGGTCCGCGATGTTCATCGGCCATCTCGCCCCCGCGCTTGCCGTTGCGGCGGTGGAGCGTCGTCCGCGGCTCGGGCCGCTGGTGTTCGCGGCACTGTTGCCCGACATTGCGCTGTGGCTGCTGGTGCTGGCGGGGGTGGAGCATGTCGGGTTGAGCCCCGGATTGACGGCGGTGTCGCCGTTCGACTTCTGGGACGTGCGCTGGAGCCATAGCCTGGTCGGCACGCTGGGCTGGGCGGCGGGGTTCGCGATCGCGGTCAAGCTCGTCACCCGCAATGCGCGCGCGGCCTGGCTGGGCGGGGCGGTGGTAGTGAGCCACTGGGTGCTCGACGTCCTCGTCCACATCCCGGACCTGACGGTGGCGGGCGCGGGACAGCGGCATGGCTGGGGATTGTGGGCCTATCCGTATCTGGCGATGCCGGGGGAGCTGCTGCTCGCCTTTGCCGCGTTCGCCTTCTACCTCGACCGTACCCGCCCGGGCGACGGGCGGGGGCGATGGGCGACGGCGGGGTTCGCGGGCGCGGCGGTAGTGCTGCAGCTGTGGCAATGGCTCGCGCGCGCGCCGGCGGAGACGCTGCTGGCGGTGCCCCGGTCGGTGCCGCTCGCCGCGCTGGCCGCGATCGCGATCGTGGTGGTGCCGGCGTGGTGGACCGGCGACTTCAGGGTCCCGCGCCGCGGACGGCCGGCCTTGCGAGTGGTCGGCTGAACTGCCGCCGATCCGGGCAGGCGATCGCAGTCCTGCCTGGATTTTCAGCAGCTTTTGCGGTGCAGCGGTGGCTTGCCCGAGGGAGCGGCGGCTGGCACGGTATCTGCTACACATCACGCGGGCGTGGAGTCGGGGGTCGGTGAAGAAAATCGAAGCGATCATCAAGCCGTTCAAGCTCGACGAGGTGAAGGAGGCGCTGCACGAGATCGGCGTGTCCGGGATCACCGTGACCGAGGCCAAGGGCTTCGGACGCCAGAAGGGCCATACCGAGCTGTATCGCGGCGCCGAGTACGTCGTCGACTTCCTGCCCAAGGTGAAGCTGGAGGTAGTCGTCGAGGACGGCCTGGCCGAGCGCGTCGTCGAGGCGATCGCGGGCGCGGCGCAGACCGGGCGCATCGGCGACGGCAAGATCTTCGTCATCCCGGTCGAGACCGCGTTGCGCATCCGCACCGGCGAGCGCGACGAGGCGGCGATCTAGCCCACCCCCCATTCCGTCACCCCGGCGGAAGCTGGGGTCTCCCCGTTACGACACGACCCCGGCCTTTGCCGGGGTGACGATCAGGAAAGCAGACAACATGGCGAACACCGCGGCCGATATCCTCAAGAAGATCGCCGACGAGGAGATCGAGTGGATCGACCTCCGCTTCACCGACCCCAAGGGCAAGTGGCAGCACCTGACCATGGTCGCGTCGATCATGGGCGAGGACGAGTGGACCGACGGACTGATGTTCGACGGCAGCTCGATCGAGGGCTGGAAGGCGATCAACGAGTCCGACATGATCCTGAAGCCCGACCTGGACGCGGTCTATACCGACCCGTTCTCGGCGACGCCGATGCTGATCGTGGTGTGCGACATCGTCGAGCCGTCGACCGGCGAGCTGTATGCCCGCGACCCGCGCTCGACCGCTAAGCGCGCTGAAGCGTACCTCAAGTCGACCGGGATCGGCGACACGGTCTATGTCGGGCCCGAGGCCGAGTTCTTCATGTTCGACGACGTGCGGTTCGAGAACAGCTACTCGACCAGCTATTACAAGATCGACGACATCGAGCTGCCGGGTAATTCGGGGCGCGAGTACGAGGGCGGCAACCTCGCTCACCGGCCGCGCGCCAAGGGCGGCTACTTCCCGGTCGCGCCGGTCGACTCGGCGGTGGATATCCGCGGCGAGATGGTGTCGACCATGCTCGAGATGGGCCTGCCCTGCGACAAGCACCACCACGAGGTGGCGGCTGCGCAGCACGAGCTGGGGCTGACGTTTGGTACGCTGACCACCACCGCGGACCGGATGCAGATCTACAAGTACGTCGTCCATCAGGTCGCGCATGCGTACGGCAAAACCGCGACGTTCATGCCCAAGCCGATCAAGGAGGACAACGGATCGGGGATGCACACGCACTTCTCGATCTGGAACGCCAAGGAGCCGCTGTTCGCGGGCAACGGCTATGCGGGCCTGTCCGACATGTGCCTGTACTTCATCGGCGGCATCATCAAGCATGCCAAGGCGCTGAACGCGTTCACCAACCCGTCGACCAACAGCTACAAGCGGCTGGTGCCGGGCTATGAGGCGCCGGTGCTGCTGGCGTACTCCAGCCGCAACCGGTCGGCGTCGTGCCGCATCCCCTATGGCACGGGCGCGAAGTCGAAGCGGGTCGAGGTGCGGTTCCCGGACGCGCTCGCCAATCCGTACCTCGCCTATGCGGCGCTGTTCATGGCGGGGATCGACGGCATCCAGAACCGCATCCATCCCGGCGAGGCGATGGACAAGAACCTGTACGACCTGCCGCCAGCCGAGCTCGCCAACGTGCCGACCGTCGCGGGGTCCTTGCGCGAGGCGCTCGACTGCCTGGAAGGCGATCACGACTTCCTGCTGAAGGGCGACGTGTTCTCGAAGGACCAGATCGAGGCGTATGTCGAGATCAAGCGCGCGGAGGTCGCCCGCTGGGAGATGACGCCGAGCCCGGTCGAGTACGACATGTACTATAGTGGGTGATGCGCGGCCGTGCGCCCCGGCGCACGGTCAGGCACGGCCGGCGGTGGCACGGCCACCGTCCGACGGCGTGGCTTTGCCACGCCGTTGCTGTTTTGGGGGTGATCGGGCGCGACGAGGACGGCGGGGCGGAGGTCGCGGATGACCGCCGGTCAAGCAGTCACGTCCGTGCGCGTTTCGACCGGCGCCGGTCGACTACGCCCGTCCATCCACAGCACCGCCGCGGCCATCGCGGCGGTGACAAAGGGCATCATCAGCCCGCCTTCGCTGGCTAGCCGAGGCGTCACCGCGTCGCCCTCGATCCCCGACGCCCATAGCTCGCCTAGCAGGCTGTCGTAGACGCCGTGCGCCAGCACCGCCGGCCACAGGCTTCCCGAGCGGAGCCGGAGCCACGCCATCGGCACCGCGTCGGGAGACATGCCGATGCCCCGGTCGGGTGCGGAAGGGGTTGAGCCGGGCGGCGTCACCCGCCACGCTCGCCCGCATGCCCATGATCCTTGCGCTCGCCGCCGCTGCCGCCACCCCTGCCCCCTCGCCCGCCGAACTGCGCGCCAGCGTGGCGGCGCTGGTCGGGTTCGGGACGCGGCACACGCTGTCGACGACGAGCGATCCCCGGCGCGGGATCGGGGCCGCGCGGGACTGGACCGCGGCGCGGTTCGCGCAACTCGCGCGTGGATGTGGCGGATGCATCCGGGTCGAGCGGATCGCGCGGCGCTTCACCGGGGCGCGGGCGCCGGCGGGGGTGGTGGTGGAGGACGTACTCGGCATCCAGCCGGGGCGCGATCCGTCGCGCGTCGTCATCGTCGGCGCGCATATCGACAGCCGGGTGACCGACGTGATGAACGCGACCGCCGACGCGCCGGGCGCGAACGACGATGCGTCGGGGGTAGCGCTGGTGCTGGAGGCGGCGCGGCTGCTGTCGCGGCGGCGGTTCGAGGCGACGATCGTCTATGCGGTG
>Ga0325401_1000832_pt1 | contig 24298 bp, 27 predicted proteins | sample PopdelMetagenome_FD_205666 | JGI IMG/M metagenome (GOLD analysis project Ga0325401, IMG submission 205666) | Populus deltoides microbial communities from Bellville, Georgia, United States - Xylem-PdKOR-R2 | ecosystem: Host-associated > Plants > Phyllosphere > Stem > Wood/Secondary xylem | place...
TCTCGGCGAACCCGCGCGCGATCAGCGCGGCGCGGGCATTCTGTCCCAGCCCTGCGCCCTCGACGACGCCGCAGCCGATCGCGAGCACGTTCTTGACCGCGCCGCCGATCTCCGCCCCCGTCACGTCGGCGGAGGCGTAGGGGCGGAAATGCGGGGCGGCGAGGCGCGCGGACAGCGCCGCCCGCAGCACCGCATCCTCGCACGCGAGGGTGACCGCGGTGGGGAGCCCGCGCGCGACCTCGTGCGCGAAGGTGGGGCCGGACAGGACCGCGATGGGCGCGTCGGGGGCGGCGGCGCGCGCGACCTCGCCGACCAGCCGCCGCGTCCCCGCCTCGATCCCCTTGGCGCACAGTACCAGCGGGCGAGTGCCGACCGGGGTGGCGGCGAGCACGGCCCCGACATGCTGGGCGGGGGCGACCACCAGCAGCGCGTCGGCCCAGGCGAGATCGGCGAGGTCGCCGGTGGCGCGGATCGTGGGGCCGAGCGGGATATCGGGGAGGTAGAGCGGGTTGACGCGGGCTTGGGCGATCCCCTCGACCACCTCGGGCTCGCGCGCCCAGAGCAGCACGTCCTCGCCGCCATGCGCCGCGACCTGCGCCAGCGCGGTGCCCCACGCGCCGCTGCCGAGCACTCCTATTTTCATGGCCGCATCCTCATGCCTTCACTCCTGCCCCCCGCACCGCCTCGGCGGTGGGATCGAGCGGCCAGCGTGGGCGGGCGGGGGTGTCGAGCGGGTCGGTGAGACCCGCCGCGAACCGCTCCGCCCCCGCCCAGGCGATCATCGCGGCGTTGTCGGTGCACAGCCACAAGGGCGGGGCGACGAAGCGGAGGCCGTGTGCGGTCGCCAATCCCTCCAGCGCGGTGCGCACCGCGGCGTTGGCGGCGACCCCGCCGGCGACGACCAGCGCGGTCGCCTCCATTCGGCCGAGCGCGCGGGCAGTGCGGTCGAGGAGGCAGTCAACCACGGCCTGCTGGAACGAGGCGGCGATATCCTCCGGTGAATATTGCCCGACCACCCGCGCCACCGCCGCCTTGAGCCCCGCGAACGAGAAATGCGGTTCGGCCGAGCCCTTGAGCGGGCGGGGGAGCGGCACCGCCGTTGGGTCGCCGAGCGCGGCGGCGCGTTCGACCGCGGGGCCGCCGGGGAAGCCGAGGCCGAGCAGCTTGGCGGTCTTGTCGAACGCCTCGCCCGCGGCGTCGTCGATCGTGGTCGCGAGCCGGCGATAGCGCGCGACCCCCTCGACCAGCAGCAGCTGGCAATGCCCGCCCGAGACGAGCAGGAGGAGGTAGGGAAAGGCGAGGTCGGGATCGGTCAGCCGGGGGCTGAGCGCGTGGCCCTCCAAGTGGTTGACCGCGACCAGCGGCTTGCCGGCCGCATGGGCGAGCGCCTTGCCGGTGACCAGCCCAACCATCACCCCGCCGATCAGCCCCGGCCCGGCGGTGGCGGCGACCGCGTCGACCTCCGCCAACGTCACCCCCGCCTCCGCCAGCGCGGCGGCGACCAGCGGCTCGAGCGCCTCGACATGCGCGCGGGCGGCGATCTCGGGCACCACCCCGCCATAGGGGGCGTGCGCCGCCTCCTGTCCCGCCAGCCGGTGGGCGAGCACCCGTCGGTCGCCGGTGACCAAGGCCGCCGCGGTTTCGTCGCACGAGGATTCGAGGCCCAGGATCAGCATCGCCGGGGCTTGTAGGCGCAGTCGCGCACCTTGTCGAAGCCCGGCCTGCACGGCATGGGGCGGGGATGGTCTTTCGGCTCGGTACCCGTGGTTCGCCGCTTGCGCTCGCCCAGGCGCGGATGGTCGCCGATGCGCTGGCGGCCGCGCATGGCTGGACGAATATCGAGACGGTGGTGATCCGCACCACCGGCGACCGGGTGCAGGATCGTGCGCTGGCCGAGATCGGCGGCAAGGCGCTGTGGACCAAGGAGCTCGACCGGGCGCTGCTGGCAGGGGAGGTCGATGCCTGCGTCCACTCGATGAAGGATGTCGAGACGATCCGGCCGGGGGCGATCGCGCTCGCCGCGACGCTGCCGCGCGCCGATGTGCGCGACCGGCTGATCGGGGCGGAGACGATCGCGGCGCTCCCTGCGCGCGCGACGGTGGGGACGAGCAGCCCGCGGCGGCGCGCGCAGCTGCTGCGGCATCGCCCGGACCTCAAGGTCGTGCTGTTCCGCGGCAATGTCGACACCCGGCTCGCCAAGCTGGCGGCGGGGGAGGCGGATGCGACGCTGCTGGCGGCGGCGGGACTCGACCGGCTGGGCAAGGGGCAGGTCGGCAGCGCTATCGATCCCGACGTGATGCTGCCCGCGCCGCAACAGGGCGCGGTCGGGATCGAGGTGCGCGCCGATGACATGGGCGCGCGGGCGGCGCTGGCGGCGATCAACCATCGCGACACGCACGCCTGCGTCCTGGCCGAGCGGGCGCTGCTGACGGGATTGGGGGCGGATTGCCATTCGCCGGTCGCGGCGCTGGCGACCGTCGCGGAGAGGGGGCTGCACCTGCGCGCCGAGCTGATCGGGGCCGACGGCGAGGCGGTGGTGGCGGGCAAGGCGACGGGGGGCGACCCGGTGGCGCTGGGTTCGGGGCTGGCGACCGACCTGCTCGCGCGTGCGCCCGAACCGGTGCGGCGGTTGTTCGCGGGGCCAGGATCGGGGCCAGGATCGGAGCGGTGATCGGCGCGGCGGTGTTGCGGCCGGAGCCCGGCAACGCGCGCACCGCCGCGCATCTGACGGCGCTGGGGATCGACACGCTCGCGCTGCCGCTGTTCGCGGTCGGGCCGCTCGCGTGGGAGGTGCCCGACCTTGCGGGGTACGACTCGCTGCTGCTGACCAGCGCCAACGCGATCCGGCATGGCGGCGCGGGGCTGGCGGGATTGCGCGCGCTGCCGGTGATCGCGGTGGGGGAGACGACCGCGGCGGCGGCGCGGGCGGCGGGGTTCGCGGTCCGGTGCACCGGTATCGGCAATGCCGCCGATGCGCTCGCGGCGGCGGGGCCGTGCCGCCCGCTGCATCTGGCCGGGCGCGAGCGGCGCGAGACGGGGGTCGAGGCGGTCGCGGTCTATGCCAGCGAGCGGGTGCCGATCACCGCAGATGCGGTGCGGGCTTGCGAGAACCGCGTGGCGCTGCTCCATTCGGCGCGGGCGGCGGTGCGGTTCGCGGGGTTGGTCCCCGATCGCAGTCGCGTGGCGGTGGCGGCGCTGAGCCCGGCGGTGCTGGCGGCGGCGGGCGGGGGGTGGCGCTGGGCTGCTGCGGCGGCGGTGCCGACCGATGCGGCGCTGGTCGCGCTGGTGGCGGAGCGATTGACCGGCCGGGCGGGCGCTGGGATAAGCGGGGCATGAACGACGTGGCAGCAGGCGCGCGGGCCGCCGGCGCGGGCACCTCCAACCGCTGGCTGGCGGCGCTGGTGGCGCTGGCGTTCGTCGCGGGGCTGACGCTGACCGGCTATGCCGCGCGGCGCTGGGGCTGGTTTCAGCGGGCGCGTCCGGCGGCGGTGGTCGTCGCGCCCCAGTCTGCGGCCCAGCCCGCTATTGCGCCCCAGTCCACCGCCGCGTCGGCTCCGGCGGCGCTGCCCGCCCCGGCCCCCGCCGACGCGGTGACGCTGGCGACGCGCGAGGCGGCGCTGGCCGGGCAGGTCGCGGCGCTGGAGGCGCGGGCGGCGCAGCTTGCCACCGATACAGCGGCGGCGGGCGAGCAGGCGGGGCGGGCGGAAGCGATGCTGGTCACCACGGCGGCGCGGCGGCAGGTCGATGCGGGGCAGCCGCTCGGCTATCTGGAGGACCAGCTGCGCGCGCGCTTCGGGCAGAGCCAGCCGAAAAGCGTCGCGGTGCTGGTCGCGGCGGCGCGGGTGCCGGTGACGCTGGGCGGGCTGGCGGCGGAACTCGACGCGCTCCGGCCGCGGCTGGCGGTGGCGCCGCAGGACGACTTCCTCGATGCGCTGCGGCGGGAGCTGGCGACGCTGGTGGTGCTGCGCCGGACCGGCACCGCCTCGCCGCTGGCGACCGACCGGCTCGCCGATGCGCAAGCCGACCTGGCGCGCGGGCGGGTCGAGGCGGCACGGGCCACAGTGGCGGCGCTGCCGGGCGCGCCGGCGGCGGCGGGGTGGCTGGGGGCGGCTCGGCGCTGGGTGCTGGCGCACCAGGCGCTCGACGCGCTCGACGCCGCCGCGCTGACGATCGCGCCGGCCCCCGCGGTGACGCTGGCGGCGCCGACCACGACGGTGATGCGGTAGGGTCTTCGCTCGCCCGAACCGTCCCTACGCCGCCGCGGGCTTGCTCGCATAGGAGGAAAGGAGCGGGCCCAGTTCGCGCTGTGCCCGGCGATAGGCGCGGGGTTCGGGGATGCGCAGCCGCGCCCGCGCCGCATCGAGCGGTTCGTGCATCAGCGTCTCGTAATTCTCGCCGAGCAGCCATGCGGCGCGCTTGCCGTGTCGATAGCCCTCCCACACCGCGCGCGCGAACAGCTTGTTGCCAGTGACCTTCATCGATTTGAGCGCCGCGCCCGCCGCGATCCACGCCCAGCCCATCCCACCGGTCTGCGCATAGGAAAAGCCGACCAGCGCCGCCTCGCCCATCGTCTCGTCGGCCTGATAGCCGGTCAGGACGTGCCAGATATCGTGGAGGTCGCGGGTGCGGCGGCCGAACCACGCATAGGGGTGGCGGATCAACGTTTCGTGCCGGTCGAGGTTGGAGATGTCGGCCAGCCCCGCGGCGGAATAGCCGGTCTGGTGGAGCCAGTCGCGATACGCCGCGCCCACCGTGCCCGGCGCGAAGCTGTCGATATAGGCGGGGTCGGAGAATCGCTGTGACAGCTCGACCCGGTCGTACGCCATCCGTGCGCCGGCATGGTCGCGGATCAGCCGGTGATAGCCGTCCTTGGTCGCCTTGCCGTTCAGCGCGCGCATGATGACGAACACCTGCGTCGTGTCGTCGCCATTGGCGAGCAGCCGGCGCAGCGCACCCAGCGCGGTGCGCCAGTCGCGCCTGTAGCTATCGGGAAGCGTGGGTTCGGCGGCCATGGCTCGATCCTTACTGACAATAGTGTCAGCATAAGCCCGATCGGCGGCACAGGCAAGCGGGACCGTGCCGGACTTGCGCCGCGAACGATATGCGTGTCAGGGTCTGCGCGATACGGGTGAACAGGAGGGATGCGATGCGCGGATGGACTCGTGGGCTCGTGGCGGCCGGCGCGCTGGTCGCGTCGGCGGCGATGGCGCAGACCTCGTCCGCACCGGCATCATCCCCGGCCGTGCAGAAGGCGCTGGCCGACCCCGCCCGTGCCGACCAGGCGGGCGACGACGCCCGGCGGCAGGCGGCGGCGGTGGTCGCCTTCTCGGGTGCGAAGGCGGGCGACGTGGTGGTCGATTACCTGCCGGGCAGCGGCTATTGGAGCCGCATCTTCGCCGGCGTGGTGGGCGCGAGGGGCACCGTCTATGCCGCGTGGCCGGCGCGTGCGGGGCAGTCCGATCGCGGCAAGACCGCGGTGGCGACGCTGGCGGCGAAGGGAGTGCCCAACCTCGTCGCTCAGATCCAGCCCGGCGACCTGCCCTCGAGCCCCAAGCCCGCCGACCTGTTCTGGACCGTCCAGAACTATCACGACATCCCCAATCGCGGCGCGGGCGAGCCGGCGCTGAGGGCGTTCGACGCGGCGGTGTTCGCGTTGCTCAAGAAGGGCGGGACGTTCGTGGTGATCGACCATGCCGACGCGCCCGGCACCGAGCTGAGCCATACCGAGACCACCCACCGGATCGACGCCGCCGCGGTGCGCCGGCAGGTGGAGGCCGCCGGATTCCGCTTCGTCGGCGAGAGCCGGGTGCTGCGCAACCCCGCCGACGACCACAGCCTCAACGTGTTCGATCCCGGCATCCGCGGCCGCACCGACCAGTTCGTCTACAAGTTCCGGAAGCCGTAGGTGCTGCTCGCGCTGCTTCTCGCCGCTGCGCCGCTCCTCGGCCAGCAGGCGGCGGCCCCGGCGCCCACGCCCGTGGCAACGCCCGCCCCCGTCGCGACGCCCGCCCCCGTTGCGACGCCCAAGCCCGGCGCGGTCCGGGTGGTGATGACCACGAGCAAGGGCGCGATCACGCTCGAGCTCGATCCGGCCGCCGCGCCGGTCACCACCGCCAACTTCCTCCGCTATGTCGATGCCAGGCGGCTCGACGGGATCGACTTCTTCCGGTCGATGCGGCTCGACTGGGGGCCGGGGCTGATCCAGGCGGGGCAGCACAGCGTCGCCAAGCTGTATCCGCCGATCAGGCACGAGCCCACCACCCAGACCGGGCTCCACCACACCGAAGGCGCGATCTCGATGGGGCGGTTGAAGCCCGGCGATGCGCGCGCGGACTTCTCGATCACCGTCGGCGACATGACGGGGCTAGACGCGCATCCCGAGCAGGCGGGGGACAATCTCGGCTATGCGGTGTTCGGCCATGTCGTCGAGGGGATGGACGTCGTCCGCGCGATCTGGTCGGGCCCGCGCGATCCGAATGCGGGCGCGGGCGCGATGAAGGGCGAGATGCTCAAGCCCCCGGTCCGCATCCTGACGGTGCGGCGGGCGAGCTGACTCGGGGCGCTGTCCTGCATGGGCGAGGGCTGTATGCCGCTCGAATCTAGGCGCTCTGTCTCGCGGCGATCTGACGCCGCAGGATGCGGCCGACCGCGTGACGTTCAGTGACTCTCCGATCCTCCCCACATGGTGGGGAGGGGGAGGATCAGCGCACCTCCGCCAGCGCTTTCGTCGCCATCGGGCCGGTCCAGTCGAGGTCGCCCAGCACCCGCCAGACCTCGCGGCCCTGGGCGTCGTAGAGCAGGGTGGTCGGCAGGTTGGTCGCGACCGAGCCCAGCCATTGCATCCGGCTGTCGGTATAGCCCTTCAGCGCCGCGAACCCGCGCTCCTTCAGGAACGCCTTGGCCTTGGCGTCGTCGCTGTCCTGGCTGAGCGCGACCACCACCGTGCCCGTCTTCGCCAGCGCGTCGAGCGTCGGCAGCTCCTTGACGCACGGCCCGCACCAGGTCGCCCACAGGTTGACCAGCACCGGCCTGCCCCGGAAAGCGCGCAGGGTGACGGGCTTCCCGTCCGCGCCGGTGAAGCTGTGCGCGGGGGCGGGCTCGCCCTTGTGGCTGCGGTCGATCGTCTTGACCGGCAGTGCGGGCGGCGGTCCGCCGACCACCTCGTCGGGGGACGCGGGTGCGCCTTGCTCCGCCGGGGCCGACGCCCTATCGCACCCCGCGACGGCGAGTGCCGACACCAAGAGACACAGGCCCAGGCGCATGAATTCCTCCAACAGCATGTGGGGCGGGCGGTTCGCCGAGGGGCCCTCGGCGGTGATGCGCGAGATAAACGCCTCGCTACCCTTCGACAAGCAGCTGTGGCGGCAGGATATCGCCGGGTCGAAGGCGCATGTCGCGATGCTGGGCGCGCAGGGGATCGTCGGCGCGGAGGACGCCGCGGCGATTGCGGACGGGCTCGACCGGGTCGCGGCCGATTACGCGGCGAACGGCGTGCCGGTGGATCTCGCGCTCGAGGATATCCACATGCTCACCGAGGCGCGGCTCGCCGAGCTGATCGGGCCGGTGGCGGGGCGGCTCCACACCGCGCGGTCCAGGAACGACCAGGTCGCGACCGATTTCCGCCTGTGGGTGCGCGACGCGATCGACGAGGTGCTGGTGGCTCTCGACGCGTTCGCCGCGGCGCTGCTCGACCGCGCCGACGAGCATGCCGCCGACGTCATGCCCGGCTTCACCCACCTCCAGTCCGCGCAGCCGGTGACGCTCGGCCACCACCTGATGGCGTATCACGCGATGACGATGCGCGACGCCAGCCGCTTCCGCGACGCCCGCGTGCGCCTCAACCGCTGCCCGCTGGGGTCGGCGGCGCTGGCGGGAACCGGCTTTCCGATCGACCGCGAGGCGACCGCCGCGGCGCTCGGCTTCGACGGGCCGACGACCAACTCGCTCGACGCGGTGTCCGATCGCGACTTCGCGCTCGACTACCTGGGCGCCGCGACCCAGTGCGCGCTGCACCTGTCGCGACTCGCCGAAGAGTTCGTGCTGTGGGCGTCGCAGCCCTTCGGCTTCGTCGCGCTGTCAGACCAATGGTCGACCGGCAGCTCGATCATGCCGCAGAAGCGCAACCCCGATGCCGCCGAGCTGGTCCGCGGCCATGCCGGGCGCATCCTCGGCTGCCAGACTGCCCTCCAGGTGACGATGAAGGGCCTGCCGCTCGCCTATTCGAAGGACATGCAGGACGACAAGCCGCCGGTGTTCGAGGCGCACGCGCTGCTCGGCCTGTCGCTCGCGGCGATGACCGGGATGGTTGGGAGCGCCGGCTTCCGCACCGAGCGAATGCGGGCCCTCGCCGAGAGCGGCCATGCCACCGCCACCGACCTTGCCGACTGGCTGGTGCGCGAGGGCGGCCTGCCGTTTCGCGAGGCGCATCATGTCACCGGGCGTGCGGTCAGGCTGGCGGACGAGCGGGGGTGCAAGCTCGCCGACCTGCCGCTGGGCGACCTGCAGGCGATCGACGCGCGGATCGACGAGGGGGTGTACGGCGTCCTCTCGGTCGACGCGTCGGTCGCGAGCCGGACGAGCTTCGGCGGCACCGCGCCCGCCAATGTGCGCGCCGCGATCGCCGCCGCACGGGGAGTAGGGGCATGAAGCGGATCGTCCTCTTGGGTCTCGCGGTCGCGGGCTGCGGCTCGTCGCCGGGGCTGCAGCCGGGGCCGGGCAAGGCGCTGCCCGTCGCCCCCTATGGCGCGACCGCGACGCCGACCCCGCGCGAGCTGCTGACCCCCACCACCCAGCAGCGCCCCCAGCGCTCGGACGAGCTGCTCCGCCGTTCGCAGGAGCGCCGCACCGACGACTTCGACCTGCCGCCCCGCTGATGGACCTGTTCGAGTTCCGCGACGGCGTGCTCCACGCCGAGGACGTGCCGCTCCCCGCGATCGCGGCGGCGGTCGGCACCCCGGTCTACGTCTATTCCGCCAACACGTTTCGCCGGCATGCGCGGGTGTTCAAGGCGGCGCTGGCCGGGCTCGGCCGGGTCCACCTCGCCTTTGCGATCAAGGCGAACCCGAATGTCGCGGTGCTCCGCGTCCTCGCCGACGAAGGCTATGGCGCCGACGTCGTCTCGGGCGGGGAGATGGCGCGCGCACTGGCGGCGGGCATCCCGGCCGCCGACATCGTCTTTTCGGGCGTCGGCAAGACCCGCGCCGAGCTGAACCGCGGGCTGGACGAAGGCATCGGCCAGTTCAACCTCGAGCTGGAGGAGGAGGGCGAGGTGCTCGCCCAGCTCGCCCATGCGCGGGGGCAGCGGGCGCGGGCGGTGATCCGGGTCAACCCGGACGTCGACGCCGGCACCCACGCCAAGATCTCGACCGGCAAGCGCGACAACAAGTTCGGCGTGCCGATCGACGAGGCGGCGGGGATGTTCGCGCGGCTCGCCCGCTTGCCCGGGCTCGACCTGTCGGGCGTCGCGATCCACATCGGCAGCCAGCTGTCCGACCTGTCGCGGCTGGAGGCGGCGTATGCGCGGATCGGCGAGCTGGTCGCGACGCTGCGCGCGCAGGGCCATGCGATCACCCGCGTCGATCTCGGCGGGGGATTGGGCGTGCCGTACCGCGCCGACGACGTGCTGCCCTCGCCGGCCGAATATGGCGAAATGGTCGCGCGCGCGACGCGGGGCTGGGACGTCGAGCTGATGTTCGAGCCCGGCCGGGTCATCGCCGGCAATGCGGGGGTGCTGCTGACCGAGGTGATCTGGGTCAAGCCGGGGGTCCACCACCCCTATGTCATCGTCGATGCGGCGATGAACGACCTCGCCCGGCCCGCGCTGTACGATGCATTCCACGATTTCGTCGCGGTCGAGCCCTCGGGCGAGCGGACGGTCGCCAACATCGCCGGGCCGGTGTGCGAATCGGGCGACACCTTTGCGATGGGGCGCGAGATCGACCGGGTCGAGTCGGGCGACCTCGCGGTGTTCCGCACCGCGGGCGCGTATGGCGCGACGATGGCGTCGACCTACAACAGCCGCGCGCTGGTGCCCGAGGTGCTGGTCGACGGCGACCGGTTCGCGGTGGTCGCCGACCGCATCCAGCCCGAGACGATCCTCGCCGCCGAGCGCGTGCCGGAATGGCTGACCAAGTAGCACTCCACAGCCTGCCGCTGTTCGTGCGGCTGGCGGGCCGGCCGGTGATCCTGCTCGGTGAGGGTGAGGCCGCGGACGCCAAGCGGCGGCTGCTCGATCGCGCCGGGGCGCGGGTGGTCGGCGAGGACGCCGATGCCGCGCTGGCGATCGTCGCGATCGAGGACGGGGGCGAGGCGCAGGCGGCGGTGGCGCGGCTCAGAGCGCGGGGGGTGCTGGTCAACGCCGTCGACCGCCCGGCGTTGTGCGACTTCACCCTGCCCGCAATCGTCGATCGTGCGCCGGTGCTGGTCGCGATCGGCACCGGCGGCGTCTCCGCTGGCCTCGCGGCGGCGTTGCGCCAGCGGCTGGAGGCGCTGTTGCCGGCGGGGCTGGGGCGGCTGGCGGAGCAGCTCCACGCGTCGCGGGGCGATCTGCGCGAGCGCTGGCCCGACCCCGCCGACCGCCGCCGTGCGATCGCGGCGATGCTGGGGGAGGGGGGTGCGATGGACGTGCTGGCGGATCACCCTCACCCTTCCGGCTCCGGCGCGCCTCCCTCCCTTTCCCGCCGGGAGAGGGAGGCCCGCCCGGTGCAGCCGGGTAGGGAGGGTGAGGGCGTCGGAACCGGCCAGGAGGTGCGCATTACCCTCCACTCCCGCGACCCCGACGACCTGACGTTGCGTCAGGCGCGGGCGCTCGCCAATGCCGATCGGGTGGTGCATGACCGGCAAGTGCCCGCCGTCATCCTCGATCGCGCCCGCGCCGATGCCGAGCGCCTGCCCGCGCCGGCCGGGGCGGGGGCGGGCCTGACCGTGATCGTGACGATGGCGTGAGCGGCTTCGGCTACCACATCGCCGCCGACGGCCGTGCGACGCGGGTCGACGTGCGCGAGGCGCTGGGCGGGGATGCGCCGCTCGCCTGGGTGCACCTGTCCACCACCGCCGAGCATGCGCAAGGCTGGCTGCGCGACGAGGCCGGGCTGGCCGAGTATGTCGTCGACGCGCTCACCGCCGCCGAGACCCGCCCGCGGTGCGAGGCGTTCGACCATGGTGCGTTCCTCAACCTGCGCGGCCGATCGTCGGAGGAGCTGCCTGGGTCGGACCCGCTCGCGTCGCTGCGGATCTGGGGGGTCAAGGGGCGGGTGTTCAGCGTCACCCGCAAGGACCTGGTCGCGGTGGACGTGGTGCGCAAGGAGGTGGAGGCGGGCGAGGTCCACGACCCCGGCGATCTCATCACCGCCTTCGCCACCGCGATCACCACCGATCTCGACCCGGAAGTCGCGGACCTGGGCGATAAGCTCGATGCATGCGAGGAGGACCTCGACCCCGACCGGATCTTCGAACTGCGGCGGGAGGTCAGCAAGGTGCGGGTCGCCGCGATCAACTATCGCCGCTTCCTCAGCCCCCAGCGGCAGGCGATCGAGAGGCTCGCGGGGTTGCCGGGCGACTGGCTCGACGCCGACGACCGGCTCCACCTGTCCGCCGCCGCCGACCGCGCCGCGCGGATGGCGGAGGAGCTGGAGGCGATCCGCGAGCGCGCGGCGCTGACCCACGAGACGCTGACCGATCTGCGCGCCGAACAGATCGACGGGCGATCGCTGGTGATCTCAATCGTCGCGATGGTGTTCCTGCCGCTGACGTTCCTGACCGGGCTGTACGGGATGAACGTCAAGGGATTGCCGCTGGCGGACTCGCCCTATGGGTTCGACGTGGTCGCGGGGGCGTGCGTCGTGATCGCGGTGGGCGTGGTCGGCTGGTTTGTGCGGCGGCACTGGTTCAGGGCGTAGGCGCAAAGACGCCGCACCATGCGGCGCATCGCGCCAAAGCCCGGCCTGACTAAGCCGCGCGTGCGGTCGCCCAGGCGGCGGCGATCTCGGCGAAGTCGGCGGCGCTGCGGTGGAACGGCGCGGGGTCGTGTCCGACCGCCGCCTCGACGATTTGCCCGCGCGCGCCGGCGTAGAGCCGCTGGAGCGTCACCGACACCTCGCCGCCGCGCTCGAAGTCGAGCCCCTGTTCCAGCGCGAACAAGATCGCGGTGGCGCGGGTCACGCGCTCGCTCTTGACCGCGAACTGGCGCTTGGCCGATGCGAAGCCCGCGGCGCGCAACGCCGCGACCAGCTCCGCATAGAGCAGCTGGACCAGCGCCGGCCCGTCCGCGGTCGCGGTGCGCCCGGCCGCGTCGATCCGGCGATAGGTGGCATAGGGGTCCGGGAACGCCATCAGCCGTCGCTCTTGTTCCAGGCGGCGATCTGGTTGGTCAGGAAGGTCTGGACCGACTTGTACGCGCTGACGCGGGCGTTCATCGCCGCGAACTGGCTGGTCAGCCGCTTGGTCATCGCATCCGACTGGTCCGTGATCTTCGTCTGCTCCTTGGCCAGGGTCTTCTGCGCCTCGGTGTAGCGCGCGGTCGAGGCCCCCAGGCCATAGCTGGTGCTGGCGGCGGTGGCGGACAGCGCCTTCAACCGGGCGGGCAGGCCGTTGGCGGCGGTGCTGCTGCTCGCGAACATGCCCTCCACCGCGTCCGGGTACTTCGCCAGCACGCCCGACAGCGCGGTGGCGTCGACCGACAATGTCCCGTCGCGCGCGGTCCTGACCCCGAGTTCGGCCAGCGTGCGCGGCGCGCCGGGGGCGTCATCGGCCCCGATCGCCTGGAGCGTCATCGCCTTCAGCCCGCGCAACAGCGCCTTGGCGGCGGGATCGCTCGACAGGTTGCCGCCGACCGCGTCGGTCTGCGTCTGGAGGATCGCGAGCACCTGGTTGTAGGTGTCGACGACATCGCCGACCGCCTGGGTCAGCGCCTCGGTCGGCCTGGTCGCGGACAGGCTGGCCGACCCGGTGCCGGCGAGTTGCAGCGTCACGCCGGAAATGAGGTCGGCGACCGTGTTGGACGCGCGCTCCACCGCGACGCCGTCGACGGTCAGCTCGGCATTCTGGGCGCGGGCGGTGATCCGCATCGGGGCGCCGTCGCCGACCTCGAACTGCTTGAGGTTGGCGCTGTCGGCCCCGTCCACCGACAGGGTGAAGCCGCTGGCGCTGCCGGTCGCGCCCTTGAGCGACAGGTACGCCGATCCGTCCGCGCCGGTGACCACCGCCGCAGTGACGCCGAGCGCGGCACCGTTGGCGTTGATCGCCGCGGCGAGCGTGTCGACGCTGGCGTCCGACAGATCGAAGGCGACGCTGGCGCTGCCCTCGGGCGGGGTCAGCGCCCCCATAGTCGTGCTGCCGTCGGTGGCGGTGGCATAGCTCGCGCCCCCGATCCGGAGCGTAACCCGGCCCGAGCCGAGCACGGCGGTGCGGCTCGCGGCGACCGGATCGCCGTTCGCGTCGGGCAGCGCCACCCTGGCCGACGCCGCGGTCTGCGCCGCCGCGAGCCGGCCCACCGCGATCGCCGACGACAGCGCGGACAGCTTTGCCCCCGGCTGCGCGCTGGCGGAAAGGACGGCGGTCGCGCTGCTCTTGGGCTGGGTCGCGAGCGTGCCGCCCTTGGCCAGCGTGTCGAGCGCGGTGGCGAAGCCGGTGATCGCGCTCTTGACCGTCGACACGCCCGAGATCTGCGCGGTGAGCGTCTCGCCCTGCCTGGTCAGCCGCGCGGTCTGGACGGCGTATTGCGCCTCGACCAGCGAGGTGACGAGCGAGCCGGTGTCGATCCCCGAGCCGCTGCCGAGCGAGGTGAGCAGGCCCTTGGTCGCGGTCTGGACCGCGGTGCTGCCGGTGCTGGTCGTAGTGGTCATGATCGTCTCCGGCGCCTAACAGACATAACGGCCGGGCAGGCGCGCGCTTTAGGGCAGCGCCGCGCCGTTTTCGTCGAAGCGCGCGCCTGGCGGCACGTCGATGGCGGGTTGCGGCATCGGGCTGCCCCCCGCGGCCGCGTTGAGCCCGAAGACGAAGGCGAGCACGGCAGCGATCGCGCGATACAGGTCGTCGCGCACCTCCTGCCCCTCGCGACTGGTGTAATAGACCGCGCGGGCGAGCATCGGGTATTCGAGCACGGGAACGCGCGCCTCGCCCGCCAGGTCGCGGATCGCGAGCGCGGTCGCGCCGCGCCCCTTGGCGACCACGACGGGCACCTGGTCGCGGCCCCGGTCGTAACGGAGCGCGACCGCGAAATGGGTCGGGTTGGTGAGCACGACGTGCGCCTCCGCCACCGCCTTGCGCGCGCCGCCGGACAGGAGCTTGCGGGCCTGGGCGCGGGCGTGCGCCTTGGCCTCCGGGTTGCCCTCGCTTTCCTTGTGCTCGTCCTTGACCTCCTGCTTGGTCATGCGGAGCTTGGACAGGCGGCGGATGATCTGGATCGGCAGGTCGCCGCCCGCGATCAGCGCGAGGCCGCCCGCCATCGCGATCATGATGCCCAGGAACGTGCCGCCGAGCTCGTCGAGCGCGGTGCCGAGGTCCGACTGGGCGAGGCCCATGGTGGCGCGGCTCGACGACCACAGCATCCACCCGCCGATGCAGCCGAGCAGCACGATCTTGACCAGCGACTTGCCCAGCTCGATCCAGCCGTTCGCGCCGAACACGCGCTTGAGGCCCGAGGCAGGGTTGATGCGGCTCGCCTTGGGCGCGAACAGCGATGCGTTGAACGCCCCCGATCCCATTGCCAGCCCCGAGACGATCGCCGCGACCAGCGTCACCGCCAGCAGCGCGAGCAGGCTGGGGAGCACGCGCCATCCCGCCTCGGCGAGCGGCCGGAAGGGAGCGAAATCCTCGACATCGGCGCGCCCGAAGCGGAAGCTCGCCGCCATGACGCCGGCGCAGGCGCGGATCAGCGCCGGTCCCGCGATCACCATCCAGCCGACGCCGGCCAGCATCACCAAGGCGGTGGCGAGGTCGCGCGAGCGGAGGACGTCGCCCTTCTTGAGCGCATCGTCCTTGCGCTTCCGGGTTGGGGCCTCGGTCTTGTCGCCGCCTGCCTCCGACATGTCAGCCGGTCACCAGTCTGAGAGCGTCGAGCGCCTCGCGGACGATGACCAGCATGTAGTCGCCCATTGCCGGGAACGCGACCGCGAGCGCGATCACCCCGACCGCCATCGACGCGGGCAGGCCGACCGCGAACAGGTTGAGCGAGGGCGCGGCGCGGCTCATCATCCCGACCACGAGGTTGAGGCAGAGCAGCAGGAACCCGACCGGCAGCGCCAGCAGCAGCCCGGCGAGGAAGGTATAGCCCCCGAACAGCGCGATTGCCTTCAGTCGATCGGCCCCGATCCACGCCGCGCCCGGCGGCAAGGCGTCATAGCTGCGCACGATCATGTCGACGAGCACCAGATGCCCGTCGACCGACAGGAACAGGAGGGTCAGCATCACCGACAGGAACTGGCCGAGCGCGGGGCTGGAGCGGCCGTTCTGGGGGTCGATCGAGTGCGCGAACGACAGGCCCATCGATCCGCCGATCAGCTCGGACGCCACCAGCGGCGCGGCGAACGCGGTCTGGAGCACGAAGCCGAGCGCGAGCCCGACCAGCGCCTCGGCGGCGACGGTCAGGATCGTCGCGACGGCGAAGATCTGCGCCGGCGGAGTGACGGGATGGGTGGCGAGCACCAGCACGCCGATCGCGCCCGACAGCGAAACCCGCACGGGAAGCGGGATCGACACCGCCCCGAACACCGGCGCGGTGACGAACGCCGCGCCGACCCGGATCATCACGAAGACCAGCGCCCAGAGCTGGGGTTCGATGGAGAGGCCAAGACCCAACATCAATCGTCACCCCGGCCTTGTGCCGGGGTCCACGGTGCCGCAAGACTCACCGGCAGACAGGATCGCGGAACCGTGGATGCCGGCACAGGGCCGGCATGACGATGTGCTGGTCGATCGCTCACTATTTAACCAGGTCCGGGATCCGCTCGAACATCCCGACCGTGAAGTCGGTCAGCAGCCCCAGGATCAGGCTGCCGAAGATCAGGATCGAGAATGCCACCACGAGGAGCTTGGGGACGAAGCTCAGCGTCTGTTCGTTGATCGAGGTCGCCGCCTGGATCATCCCCAGGATCAGCCCCGCGACCAGCGCCGGGATCAGGATCGGGGCGGAGGCGAGCGCGAGGACCCACATCGTCTGGTTGGCGACGGTGAGGAAATAATCGGCGTCCATGTGCCTCAGCTCACGAACGAATTGGCGAGGCTGCCCATGGTCAGCGCCCAGCCGTCGACCAGCACGAACAGGAGGAGCTTGAACGGCAGCGAGATGATCGTCGGCGACAGCATCGCCATGCCCAGCGCCATCAGCACGGTGGCGACGACGAGGTCGATGACGATGAACGGCAGGAAGATCAGGAAGCCGATCTGGAACGCGGTCTTGAGCTCCGAGGTCACGAACGCGGGCAGCAGCACCGCGAAGGGGATGTCGTTCGGCGACGCGTACGGGCCCGACTTCGCCATCTCGGCGAACATCGTCACGTCCTTGACCCGCGTCTGCTTGACCATGAAGGCGTGGAGCGGCGCGCCGGCGGTCTGGATCATCTGGGTGCCGGCCAGCTGGCCCGCGGCATAGGGCTGGATAGCGGTGGCGTTGATGCGGCTGATCGTCGGGGCCATCACGAACAGCGACAGGAACAGCGACAGCCCGATCAGCACCTGGTTGGGCGGGGTCTGTTGCAGCCCCAGCGCCTGGCGCAGCACCGACAGCACGATGATGATCCGGGTGAAGCTGGTCATCATCAAGAGGATGCCCGGCAGGATCGTCAGCAGGCCCATGATGATGAGGACCTGGAGCGACAGTGACAGCGGGGCCGACTGCCCGCCCGCCTGCCCGCCCAGCTGCCCGAGCGCGCGATCGACCGCGTCGCCGACGCCGGGGGTGGCGGGGGTTTGCGCGAAGGCTGGCATCGCGACCAGCAGGGCGAGAACGATGGCTACGACGACCAGCGCCCACTTGTGTCCCCGCGAAGGCGGGGACCCAGCCTTCGCGGGGACACAAGTGCGGATCAATGAGGGACCGGTGCCGAGGCGGGAAATCGAGATGCTCACGGCTCGGCCCGCCCCTCGGCGCGGTCCACCAGCTGTACCCCGCCGCGCCCGACCGACACCAGCAGCCTGCGCCCCTCGAAGTCGAGCACCGCGAGCCGGAGCCCCGGCGAGATCATCATCGTCTCGCGCACCGCGATCAGGCGAGTGGAGGGCTTGCCGGGCATCCGTCCCTCCAGCTTGCGCCACAGATACAGGCAGCCGATCATCAGCCCGCACACCAGCGGCAGCAGGATCAGCAGCTTGAGGACATAGGACCAGAGCATGTCAGCCGCGCTTTTCGGGCTGGACCAGTTCGGTCATCTTGACCCCGAAGCGCTCGCCCACCGTCACCACCTCGCCGCGCCCGATCAGCGTGCCGTTGACGAACACGTCGAGCAGGTCGCCCGCCTGCCGATCGAGCTCGATCACGCTCGATTCGCCCAAGGCGAGGAGTTCGCGCAACGTCAGCCGGGTGGAGCCGATCTCGACGGTCAGCTTGACGTCGACGTCCTGGAGCAGCCGGAAATTGGCCGACACCGCGCCGGCGGCCGGGTCGACGGGAAAGCCGCCGGTCATGTCGTTCACTGAGGTGATCCTTCGTCGAGGCTTTTCATGTGCGAGAGGCGGACGGCGGCGTGGCCGTTGGCGGCACCGACCGTGCCGGTGCCGATCAGCTCGTGGCCGATCATCACCGGCACCTCCGGCCCGAAATCGATCGGGATGACGTCGCCGACCTTGAGCGCCATCAGCAGCGACAGCGGCACCACCGGCTCGGCGAGCACCGAGCGCACCGGCAGCCGCACGCCCATCGCGGCGCGGGTCAGGCGGTGGCGCCAGGCGGGGTCGGGCTCGGCCTTGTCGACCACCTTGCCCGCCAGCGTCGCGCCGTGCGGCTTGAGCGAGGCGACCGGATAGAGGATGTCGACGAACGCGGGTTCGCCGTCCCCGGTCCCCCCGCCCGAGAGGCCGAAGCGGGTCACCACCACCGCGTCGTCGGCGTCGGCCAGCGTTGCGGGGTGGGTCTCGACCCGCGTCGGGGTGAAGTCGATCGGTGCGAGCGGCTCCCAAGCGTGCGCCAGCGGCCCCGCGACGCCCTCGCCCAGCTGCTCGACCAGCGCCTCGGCGGCGGGGGATAGCTCGGCGGGCAAGGGGCTGGGCACCTGGCCGGTGCCGCCGAAGAACAGGTCCAGCGCATGGAGCACGAAGCCGCCGTCGAGCGCGAGCAGCGCCTGCCCGGTCGCCGCGCCGCCCATCGCCAGCGGCAGCCATGCGGTCAGCCGCTCGCCGCGTTCGGCGCGATAGTCGGCGAAGCGCTGCACCGACAGCGGCTCGGCCCACAGCCTCAGCTCGCGGCGGAGCACCGGCTCGAACACCGGGCGCAGCGCGCGGGCGAGCCGGGCGGACAGGTGCTGGAGCGTGTGGAGATCGCCCAGCGGGTTGAGCTTGGCCCCGCCCAGCAACGCGCCCGGCACCGCCGCGGCAGCGCCCGCGCGGGGGCGCTCGCGTCGCTCGCTTGCCGGTGCTGCCGCCTCGTTAACCATGCGGTCACTGAACAACGAAATTGGTAAAGTAAACGTTACTGACCCCGCCGAACCCCTCCTTCTGCTTCAGCGTCGCGTTGATCGCGGCGGCGAGGCGCGCCTGGAGCTGGCGCTTGCCCGCGCTCGACATCACCTGATCCTCCCTGGTGTCGCCGAGCGCCAGCAGGATCGCGGAGCGGACCGCGATGTCGTTGGTCTTGAGGTGCTGGATGACGGTGTCGTCATAGGGGGTCGACACCGCGATCCCGACCTGGACGAAGTGGACCGAATCCTGGAGGTTGGCGGTGAACTCCTTGTCGAGCGCGTAATAGTTCGACGCGTAACGGTCGCCGCCCTCGCCCGCCGGGGTGGCTTCGCCATGGCCTTCGTCGGAGGACGCCTCGCCGCCCTCCTCGCCGCCGCCATGATCGCCGCCGTCCTCCCCCTCGGCGGCAGAATGCTTCTGCTCGCTCTTGGGGACGAGCTTGGGCCCCTTGGCCTCGGGTGCGGCATGGCCGCCGCCGCCGATCAGCCCGGCCCCGGCGGCATACACGCCCGCGCCGACCCCGCCGCCGACCAGCACCACCAGCCCGCCCACCATCATCAGCAGCTTGCCCAGCTTCTTCCTGGGCTTGGGGGCAGGAACGTCTTCCTTCTTGTCGCTCATGTCTTGCTACCTTTGCCGTTCAGGCGATGCGGGTGGAAAGGCGGTCGCCGGTGGACGGCTCGGACGCCGCCGGGGCTGCCGGGCGCGGCCGGGCCGGAAGGGGCACGCGGGCGTGCGGGCCGGGATCGGGCTGGCGTCCGCTGCCGCTATTGCCGCCGCCGCCCGACACCTCGGTCTGGCCGAGGCGGACGCCGCGCTCCTCGGCGGCTCTGGCGAGCTGAGGCTGGGCGTCGGCGAGCAGCTGACGCGTCTGCGGTTCCTCGGCGGTGAAGCGGACGTGGACCGCCTCGCCGACCTGCCGCACCGCGACCTCGACGCTGCCGAGCGCGTCGGGGTGGAGACGGATGCGGGTGTCGCCGGCGTCGGCGGCGTCGCGCAGCCGCTCGATCCGGTCGACCATGTGGGCGGGCCATTGCGGCAGCGTCATGTCGATCGCGGGGGCGGCGGCGTTGACGGCGGTAGGGCCGGCGATCGGATCGGCCGCGGCGATCGGCTGCGTGGGTGCGATCGCGATCGGGGCGGGGTTGTTCGCCGGCCGCTCGATCCGCTCGCGCAGCGCCGCGTCGAACATCGCGCCGGCAAAGACCTGCCGGGCCGGCATCGCGGCGGGTGGGGCGGCGGGTGGGGCGGCGGGTGGGGCAGCGCCGGCCTCCATCGTGTCCGCCCGTTCTGTGCTTGCGATGGCCTCACGCATCGGGAGCGTGGCGGTGACGACCGGAGGGGTAGGTGGTGCCTGGACGGCGGGGGTTAAGATGGCGGCGGGCATGTCCGCACCGGCGGAGCCAGGGGTCGCGACCGCCGTGTCGTCGGCAGGTACGGTCGAGGCGGATGGAACGATCGGTGGCAGCACTGGCGCGGCGGAGGATTGTACGGCGGGAGTCACGCCATCGCGCCGGCCCAACGATCCGCCGGCGGCCGGCACCGCAGCGGGCATGATCGCCGGAGCGCGTGTTGCGAGCGGGCCTGTGGCTTGCGGGTTGGACGGTGGCCGGTCCTCTCCACGAGCCGCGGCAGGCGAGGCGCCCGGTTGCGAGCCGGCATCGCCGATTGCGGTCGGAACGCCCCGGTCCGCCAAGCGATCGGCGAAGAGGGGAGCGGCGTTCGTCCGTCCGGCATCGGAAGGCATGAGCGCGTCCGATGCGTCGTGATTCGAGACGGTGCGCCGTGCCGTTGTCATGGCGATCCGGCGCGGGCCCCTCGTCACCTCTGGCGTGACAGGGGTAGAGATCGAGGCGTCAATTGACGGTTCAGCCGCGGATTTGCCCTCGCGGGATTGTGGCGCGGTTGGCTCGTCTGCCATGTCGTCCGCGATGATGGGCCGTGCCTGGACGGCAGATGCCTCGGCGACCGGGATGTGCGGCGCGGTCATGGCGGCCGGGCCTCGCGCCACAGCGGCGAGGGGGTCGGGTGATGGCAGCGGCGACGGTGGGGGGGCGCCCGCATCGGCGTCGCTGCGGGCGGTGCGTGGATCGATCGTCGGGGCCGTATCCTGCTCCGGGGCCTCCGGATGGCCGCTGGCCGGCATGGCGTCGGTGGATGGCGTCGCTACCTGTGTCGGTAACGCCGGGTCGACGATCTCCCGATCGAGCGCAGGCGTCCGAAGTCGCGGGCGGACGGTCAGGGTGCTCGCCGGCTCGCCTGGACGGGTGCGGGACGTGCCCGACCCGTGTGCGCGCAAGGGGGCCGGCATCGGCGTCATGGGCCATGGCGCGGCGAGCTTCAGGTCGCCGCCGTCGTGAACATCGGGGCCCGTTTCGAACTGAACAGGATCAACCGCGGCAAGCGTCGGCAGCGCCGCGGGCAGGGTCCCGGGAAATAGCGTCGTCTCCGCGGCGACCGATGTCGGGGTGTCGGCCAGGCCGGGCAGCGAGGGTCCGGTGTGCGCTGGCGACTCAGGCGGCGTCGGGGTGGACGACACGAACGGCGAAGGCGTGCTCGCGTCCGCCGGCACGGTGTCCGCAAGCGGCGCAGGGCCGGTCGCGACCGCTGGGACCGGAAGGGTGGCGAGCATGCCCGGCATGGCGGCCGGCAGCGGATTGCCGGGGGCGGCAGGCGCGGCGGTGGCGATCAGCGCGACGAGGGCGTCGAACCCGGCGGGATCGGCCGCGGTACCGGCCCCCGGCGCTCGCACGATCCCCACGGCCGGGACCGGCGAGAGCAGCGAGGCGAGGGTGAGGGTGGTCATGGTCGCGAGAGGTTCCGGCAGGGTGTCCCTTGCCGATCAGCAAGGACCGTGCCGATCGCGCGCGCCGGTCCGGCCGGGGGTGGCGGGCAGGTCTTCCAGCGCGCGCATCTCGCGGACCAGCGCCGCCGAACGGGCACGGGCGAGCAGCTTGTCCACCGCCGCCTGATCCTGCCGGGCGATGCGGGTCGCCTCCGCCGCGCCGGCCGCGAGCCGGTCGGCGGTGGCGACCCGCTGGGCGGCAGCCTGGGCGGACTGGTGGAGGCGCGCGCGGAAATGCGCCTCCGCCCCCAGCGCGACGCCCGAGGCGAACGTCGGCGCGGGCGCGACCGCGTCGGCGAGCGCGGCGATGCGGCGGCCGAGTGCGGCTTCCGCGTCGGCCTTGTCGCGGGCGCGTGCCTCGTCGGCCTGGGCAAGGGTGAGCTGCAGCGCGCGAACGCGAGCGATCCGCGCCAGCTGCCGCGGGTCCATCAGGGCTCGCCGAACACGCCGACCAGCTCGGCCACCGCATCGTCCAGCGACACCGCCGTGTCGTAATCCTGGCGGACATATTCGGTGATCGCGCCATGGGCGGCGATGGCGGCGTCGATCTCCGGGTCCGCGCCGGCGCGATAGGCGCCCATCAGCACGAGGTCGCGGTTCGCCTCATAGGTCGCGAGATGGCGGCGCAGCGCGCGGGCGGCCTGCTGGTGCGGCTTGCCGGTGATGTCGGTCATCACCCGGCTGACCGAGGGGCCGAGGTCGATCGCGGGATAGACGCCGCGCTCGGCCAGCGCGCGCGACAGGACGATGTGGCCGTCGAGGATCGAGCGCGCCGAGTCGACGACCGGGTCGTTGCCGTCGTCGCCGTCCGCGAGCACGGTGTAGATCGCGGTGATCGACCCGGGGCCATGGGCGTCCGCCCCCGCGCGCTCGATCAGGTTGGGGAGCATCGCGATCGCGGATGGGGGGTAGCCGCGCGCGGACGCAGGCTCGCCCAGCGCCAGCCCGATCTCGCGCCCGGCATGCGCGACGCGGGTCAGCGAATCGATGATGAGCAGGACGCGCTTGCCCTCCGCGCGAAACGCCTCGGCGATGGCGGTGGCGCGCAGCGCGCCGCGGATGCGGAGCACGGGGGAATGGTTGGCGGGCACCGCGACCACCACCGACCGCGTCCGCGCGCTCCCTGCAACCTTGGTCTCGAGGAAGTCGGCGACCTCTCGGCTGCGCTCGCCGATCAGCCCGACGACGACCACGTCCGCCTCGGCCGCGCGGACCATCATGCCGAGCAGCACCGACTTGCCGACGCCCGAGCCCGCCATGATCCCGATCCGCTGGCCCTGGCCGACGGTCAGCAGGCCGTTGATCGCGCGCACCCCGACGTCGAGCGGTTGCAGCACCCGCCCGCGGTCGAGCGGCGATTGCGGCGTCCCCGCGAGCGGCCAGCGACCCGCGCCGCGGATCGGGCCAAGGCCGTCGATCGGCCGCCCTGCGCCGTCGACGACGCGGCCGAGCATCGCCGCGCCGACCTCCGCCTCGCCCGGCGCGCCGAGCGGGCGGACGGGGGCCTTGGGCAGCAGCGGGGCGGGACCGCCAAGGTTCATCATCACCGTGCGCCCATCGCGAAACCCGATCACCTCCGCCTCGATCGCGCCCGGTTCTTCGCCGACGCGGCAGACGGTGCCGACCGGGAGCGACAGCCCGGTCGCCTCCATCAGCAGGCCATCGCACGCGGACAGCCGTCCCGACACGCGGGCGACAGGGGCGGGGGCGGCGGCGGCGAGCGTGTCCAGGTAGTCTGCGGCGAAACGGTTCAGCATGGGGGAAGGGGAACCCGGTCGATCGCCGCGCCCAGCTGTTCGAGCCACAGCGCCGGCCCGTCCTCGACCACCGTCGACGCGGACTCGAGCACGAAGCTGCCCCGCGCGACATGCGGGTCGCCCGCTGCGAACACCGACTGAGGGAGCCGCCCCTCGACCAGCGCGACGTCATCGGGGTGAACGCGAAGCAGCGCCGGTTCGGACGGGTCGGCGAGCAGCTCGGTCGCGCCCTCGATCCGGCCCGCGAGCAGATCGGCGGAGATGCCGACCTCGCCCACCAGCTTCTCCGTCAGCGCCAGCACCGTACGGCGAAGCCGGTCCGCCATTGCGGCGCGATCGATCCGGGCGGCCAGCGCGTCGCCGAGGTCCCCCAGCAGCGCGCGGTCGCGGACGCCGTCCGCCTGCGCCGCCGCGGCGATGGTCTCCGCCTCCGCCAGCGCGGCGGCATAGCCCTCGGCATAGCCGGCCGCGCGCGCCTCCTCCGCGGCTTCGGCGGCCAGAGTAATCGCCGGATCGGGATCGAGCGGGTTCCAGCCGGCGCAGGGCTTGTGCCCGGGCGCGGCGGGGCTGAAATGCTTCGGTCCCGTTGCCGGCGTCCCCACCGCGACTGCGGCGAAACCGGCCGGCGCGGCGAACGCGCGTGCGATCGCGTCGGCGGCGGCCACATGGCGCGGGGCGAACCCCGCCACGAAGTCAGACATAGTCGTCCTCGGCCGCGCCCATCTGGATGGTGCCATCCTTGGCGAGGTTGCGCGCGACCGCGATCATCGCCTTTTGCGCGTCGAGCACCTCGGCGAGCTTCATCGGCCCGCGCGCCTCCATCTCGTCGCGGATGCCATCGGCGGCGCGCGCGGACATGCAGCCCAGGAAGCGGTTGCGGATCGGCTCTTCCACCCCCTTGAGCGCGCGGGTCAGCACCTCGCCGTCGATGTTGCGGATCAGCGTGCCGAGGTTCTTGTCGTCCATCTCAAGGAGGTTGTCGAAGACGAACATCGCCTCCTCGATCTGGCGGGCGACCTCCTTGTCGATCTTGAACAGCTTGGGCATCACCCGCTGCTCGGTCGCCTTGCGCGCGCCCTGGAGGATC
>Ga0325401_1000835_pt1 | contig 24268 bp, 28 predicted proteins | sample PopdelMetagenome_FD_205666 | JGI IMG/M metagenome (GOLD analysis project Ga0325401, IMG submission 205666) | Populus deltoides microbial communities from Bellville, Georgia, United States - Xylem-PdKOR-R2 | ecosystem: Host-associated > Plants > Phyllosphere > Stem > Wood/Secondary xylem | place...
GTTTATGTCTTCTCAATAATATTTCGGTAATGAATTGAAGTACAAAAGCAGTAGTGCAGAAATGCATATAGTTTTTTTCCCTGTAGATGTTAGTTTGCATGTATTTGATTAAATTCACTGTATTATGCTGTTTATGAGAATAATCTGTCTTCACTTCTTGCAATGCAATAATCGAATTAATAAAGATAAACGACTTTCGATATCAGAGTGTATTTATTAAATTTTTATAAATATATGGGTCTGACACATATATCAGACTCAATAGACTTGGACTTGGCAATGCACCAAGTCCAAGGTTGTATAGGTCTAACACGCATGCTAGATCCAATACATTTGGAGTTGGTAGTTAGCCAAATCCAAAGCGCTTGGACTTTGCAGTGTGCCAAGTTCAAGGTTAAAGTCCAAGGTAGCATGGATCTGACACGCATGCGAGACCCAATACGCTTGGACTTGACAGATTAGCCAAGTCCAAAGTGGCATGGGTCTGACATGCATGCCAGACTCAATACGCTTGGACTTGGCAGTGCGCCAGGTCCAAGGTGTCGTGAGTCTGGCACGCATGTCAAACCCACTATGCTTGGACTTGGCACTACGCCAAGTCCAAAATGGTGTGGGTCTGGCACGCATGCCAGATCCACTATGCTTGAACTTGGTAGTATGCCAAGTCCAAGATAATTACCATCCTCTCTTGGCATGTCTAAAGAGTGACCAACCTCCCTTGGGTTTAACCTCAGGGAAGAATTCAGTTTATATAGGCTTAGCTACACTTGACGTCTTAAACTCTATTTTCCCTATTCTTTTTTTGGTGTATAAAAGTTCTTCAAAGACCCACCATATTCTTATTAGGTAAGAGATTTTTATGCATCATTCAATGATATCAGGGTAATTACCCTATAGACCCTCCATTTATGGGCTATAAATGCACCATGAGAGCTTCATGAAAAAAGGTTCACAATCTCTAATTTTTTACTGCATTTATATTTTTAAAGCATCTTTCTAGAATATTCTTGTATTTTCTCTCTCTAAAAAGATACTTAGTTAAATATCAATATAACAACCCCAATAGGTAGATCAATTTATCCGTTTAACTTCCACATAAAGGGTAAATGGAGCATAATTTTTTTTTGTTCACTGAAATTTCGGCAGAGTCTCCCCTATACCGGGAGGTCCCAAATTATCGATAATTTACCTTGCACACATTTATAATTACATCCCACCCATAATCACACCCATAATTCAACTATTTAATTCATTTAAGAATATACTTGTTATAACCCAATTCTGAGTTATTCCTCAAAAATTCACTTTTTTTCAAAATAAAAATAAAAAAATAAAATAAAGGCTAGCAACGTGGAGAAAGTAGGCCGGAAAATCAAGCTGTTATTTTTGGAGGAAATTCAACGCTTAATTGTACCCCATTATGCTCAAAAATGGAGAAAACAAAATGTAAATTCAAGGTTAAATTAAATGATTATTGGATGAATTTGCATAAAAATTAAGTCCAATGACATAATTAAATTTTTAATAGGCCAATTTGATTTAATCATGGACCAAATTAATTTTTAATTATGTTTATGAATTAATTTGGGTTCAATTGAAGGATTTAATTAAGTGCAAGGACTTAATTATACTTTAAATGGATCAAATTAATTTTATTTGGGGCTTAATCGGTGAAAAATTAAGTTTGGGAGCCTAATTTAGGCTTAATTGAGAAGATTAAAATTTTAAGAGACCAGATTTAATTTTTATCAAGTTAATTGATTGAAATTAGAGGTTAAATTGCAAGAAAATTGAAGTTTTTGGGTCAATTAAGGGCTAAATTGAAGAAATCCGAGACCAAGGATCCTACCGCAATAGGCGCGTAACTTCGGGGCTACAATTGAAGTTTATCAGGGGCTTAATTGCAAAATTTTAGGGTCAATTGGAGGTTCAATTGAAAGCAATTTAAAGAAGGAGGACTGAAATGAACTTTGGCTAAAATCAGAACTTTAGTATTGTTCATCTTCTTCTTTAAATCTCTGAAATAACTGCTCAGGTTATTTACTTTACAGGTGCATTTAATGCAAGTAACGTCCACCAAATTTATCTAAACATGCACGAAAATGATCCTCTGCAGTTTCTGTACAGCTCCATGTCAATAGTTCAGTGTGAATGACAATTAATCGGCGCCGGTGTCGGCCTAAACATGCCAACTTAGACAACTTTTTCTGCAGATTTGACAGTGCACCATGCCTACTTTGAGCCAACGGTTGGGATCCTTCCTATCTGAATCAAAAGCTGAAATTTTTCTTTAGAGTAGACAAGATTGCCCTCTTCCACCGCCCATAAATAGAGGTGGATTTGATGGCCTGAAGGAGGAGAAAATTGGGTCCAAAATCAGCCAAAAAACTAGCTATTTTCCTTGTTTCTGTAATTTTTCTCTCTTTCCTCTCCCTCTCTCTCCATCGTGGCCTTCAGCCACCACTACTCTCATCACCGGTCTTCCCACCATCAGCTTCACCATAGGAAGCCAACACAACCACCAACCGACCACCGAGAGCCACTGTCGGTTTCTCTCTCCTCTCTACAACCCCTTATGTTTTCTTCTTCTTCTTTTGCTTCCTCTACCACCGACCTCCACCGCCACAACCGGCTTTACCACTGTCATTTCCATCAACCCAGCTCCTCACCAGTGGTAGAGCAGCGACCGTGACCTTCTCTCTCTTCTCCTTCCAGCCTTTCTCTCTCATCTGCAACTTTTTTCTTTCTTCCTCCCACAGCCGACTCCGGCCACCGGCCGAACCACCTCATCACGTCCGAGACCCCCACGCTAGGCAACTTTCTTCTCCCTGCTTTGCCTCTTGCTTCCTTGGTGTGGTCGCTGCATGCAGAATTCATTTCTGCATGCAGCAACTAATTAATTAGCCCGTGGTTTGGGCAGGGCCAGTTATGGCCCAGCCCAAGTGGCTGGGTCTGGCCCGGCCCCCATTTAAAAAAAATCCAAAAAAATTTCAAAAATCATTAAAAAAAATATTGTGATTTTTCTCGCATTTTTTCCCCCTACAAATTATGCATAATATCGGGTTGTATATTGACATTGTAAAATACAAATCCGGTATTAAAATACCTGATTTTTCTCAGATATATTTCAATAAAAAAAATCAAAACATTTTCAAAAAAGAAAAAAAATATTTTATTGCATACGACCAAATCCTAAAATTTTTCCAAGCATGTTTTTCATAAAAAAAAATTGTATTTTTTTAATAAAAAATCCAAAAATGGATATCATAACCAATTTATGATTATCCATTAGGATTTGGCCAACATGTCAAAAATGTTTTTCCAATCTTTTTTTTTAAGATCCAGATATAGACTTTAATATTTGTGGGGTTTAAAATTACACGATAAAGTACACCCTCAGGTATTAAAGATACAAGGTGTAGAAATACGATGCTAAAATTCAGACGTTAGAACGGCTAGGATTTAACCCAATAAGGTAAAGACTTTTTCATGAAGAAAGATCTGCCTTGAACCTTAGAAAAGACCAACGAATAGAAACCCGACTTAGAAAAATAATCAAACAACAATACAACTTACCTTCGGTAGGGTGCACTGGGGGTGATGCATCTTCCCTTGCACAATCAGTCCCTTACTCAGACTCTCGCAGACCATAGGTTCCTAGTGACCATAATACTGGGTGGCGACTCCTAAAATTTAATCATAATTTTATGATTAAATCCAAAAACCCTTCCTAACACACAACACCTCACACAAGAGGCACGACAAAAAGCCTTCGCTGTCGCCAAACGACGTCGCGTACCCCGCGACAATACTCAAGAAAAATCTTCATACTCAATCTCCATCTCATATCACATGCATAAGTTAGTAATTAAGAGAATTATCTAAGCACTGGAATTTCATATATAAGCACAACACGGTTTAGCATTCTGAACATAAGCTAGTACATTATAATTTCTCAAGCATAGAATGATACATTTAATATTTCAAAAACAAATTAATACAAGGAGTATCTATTCAGGTTACATGTTTACTGCATAACAAAATTACATGAATAATCCCTAAGTTCCTAATTATACAAAACAGGATCAAGAAACCTAAATTCTACTCCTAACGTGAATGGAAGGGACCTGCAAAACATAAAATTTTCATATAATTAAAAATAATTAAAATACAAACAATTCACTAAAGAAAAATTATACAACACATCTACCTACTTAAGTCATATGCAATGCAATACACCACCACCAACCCCTTTTAAGGATTATAAAATTTGTTTCCTTTAACTACTTCTCCCCACATTGGGAAGACTACTACCAACACTAATGATCTCCGTTACTGTCTTTAGTCATGAAAATACTGACACTAACGCGACCGTTGGTGTCATTAACTATTTTTTGGTTGAAATAGTTAATCATTGTTCTATGTTACCTTGGGAGGTCATCGGGTATGCCAATGTCAAGGATTCTTGACATCATTAACTTTCACCTCAGAAAGCTAATCAAGTCCCATAAATTTTGCCGATATCGACGTCACACGCTGGATATCATTAACTATTCTGAACTCGAATAGTTAATCAAGTTTTATATTTCTCCTCCCACGTACCGATAATGCTGATGTTAACCAACTTGGCTAAAATCATTAGTCTCCCATATCTGGGACAGGCTAATCAAATTCGAAAAATAGTCATTTCTAAAATTCATTGTTACTGTTCATTTCCTCCAAAAGAACCCATAAATTAAATCTAATTCTCCGTTTCTATTTTCCCATCATTTAACCTTTCCTTTCCTCCCTTTTCTTTTCCTCATCAATAAGCATCAAATTTTTATAGTTTAATAGTTAGTTAAAATAATTATTAACTAGAGGAGATATAGGTACCGAGTACCTACCTGCTATGGACACTCGACTTGCGTTCCCCTGTTGTTGTTGTTGCACTCCTCCCACGGTTCCTTCTGAAACCATAAATATCCATCATTATTCCATGTTAATTCACATATCACAACATTACAGCAAAAATGGTGATAATATTCATTTCTCTTTATCATCATTCTTTCTCACCTAAATCCCCTATTATTATCCTTTAAAATTCCATCTCATTAGTAATCCTAATGAACATCATGAATTTAATTTCAAGCACGTTTCAATTCCTTTCTGAAGATCACAACACAATGTTACATGCTTTACAAATGGCAAGAAAATGAATTCCCCCTTAATATGGCTAAATTTCGTTGTTTTGTCGACTTGGCCGAATCTGCCAGCAGGGGTGACAACTTGACCTCCCCTTAGATTTTTATTTGTATATGGAGTTCCAGAACTCCAAATTAGACGGGGTCAAACTCGTTGGAAAGCTTACACTCCCGGCTACAACTTTTATAAAGGGACCCTTCCCGGATTCTATTGTCTTCATATCCAAATTCCCTCAAGAACCAAGGCAACAAACCTGCCCAGTTTTGTCAATGGACAAGGTATCTCCAATTTATCTCCAGTCCTTACTTCCTCATCAAATACAGTCATGCCTTCCTTTTATTCATGGCAACTCGTCTCATTTATGACCTCCCAAGGTCTTGGTGATGTGTGCTATATTTGATCTTCACTTAGAGTAGTTAGATGTGAAAACTGCATTTCTTCATGGAGAACTTGAAGAAGAAATTTATATGCTCCAACCAGAGGGTTTTGCTAAAATAAGCAAGGAGAACTTGGTTTGCAGGATGAACAAATCTCTATACGGTCTTAAACAAGCGCCGAGGTGTTGGTACAAGAGATTTGATTCCTTCATAATTAGCCTTGGGTACAACAGACTCAGTTCAGACCATTGTACGTATTACAAGAGGTTTGAAGAAGATGTTTTCATCATTTTGTTGTTGTATGTGGATGACATGTTGGTAACAGGCCCCAATAAAGATCGAGTCTAAGAATTAAAGGCACGGTTGGTTAGGGAGTTTGATATGAAGGACTTAAGACCAGCAAACAAGATTCTAGGGATGCAAATTTATCGAGAAAGAAGTAAGAGGTAGATTTGGCTTTCTCAAAAGAATTATTTGAAGAAGATCTTCCGATGCTTCAACATGCAAGATTGTAAGCCAATTTTCACCCCACTTCCTATTAACTTCAAATTATCCTCAAGTATGTCTCCTAACAATGAAGCAGAGAGGATGGAGATGTGTCGAGTATCGTATGCATCAGTAGTGAGAAGTATAATGTTTGCCATGATATGTACAAGACCAGACATTGCACAAGCAGTGGGAGCAGTTAGTCGATACATGGCAAATCCTGGTAAAGAGCATTGGAATACTATTAAGAGAATCTTGAGATAAATCAAGGGTACCTCAGATGTCATATTATGTTATGGAGGATCAGAATTTACTGTCAGAGGTTATGTTGATTCAGATTTTGTTGGTGACCTTGAGAAAAGAAAATCCACTACAAGCTATGTGTGTTCATAATTACAGGAGGAGTTGTGAGCTGGGTCTCTAAACTTCAGACTGTTGTAGCGTTATCCACAACAGAAGCTAAGTATATGGCAACTACACAAGATTGTAAAGAAGCAATATGGATGAAGAAACTTATGGAGGAGTTCGGGCACAAATAAGAGAAGATTCTTTTGTATTGTGTTAGTCAGAGTGCCTTGCATATTGTAAGGAATTTAACGTTTCATTCAAGAACAAAACATATAGATGTTTAGTATCATTTTGTTCGTAAAGTGGTGGAAGATGGAAGTGTGGATTTTCAAAAGGTTTATACAAAGGAAAACCCAGCAGATGCTTTGACCAAACCAGTCAACACTGATAAGTATATATGGTGCACATCCTCTAATGGCCTAGCAAAAACATAAGCAGCATGAAGTTGGCAAGTATAGAAAGGATAGAAGAATCACAGATGATCAAGTGTGAAGACTTGATTAAATTATCAAAGTCTTTAAGTGGGAGAATGTAAAGCCACTTAATTAAATCCACTTAATTGATGGAAGATGAGTTGTTAGACAAAAATAAATGGGAGATGAATTGTTGGCATAATTGGTAGAGTATGAGTGAAAGATGAGTTATTAGGCATATATTCCTCCATAATTTATGGCCTTTGTCCCCTCACTCTTGCCTATAAATAGGCAATGCATCCAAGCCTTAAATGCACACCAAGATAGAGAGCAAGAAGAGAGAGTGAAGAGAGAGTAATCCCACAAAGTTGTGAGGTATTTGTGAGAGAGTAAGTGTGGTGTTTTCTCCTAGTAATAGAAAGATTCTTAGTTGTTCTTCTATTATTAGAGAGAGGTTGTAATTCTCACATTACTTAGTAAAATCCTTCTATACTTGCCCGTGGATGTAGCCAAATTGGGTGAATCACGTAAATTCTTGTGTGTCTCATTTCTCATTTTATCCTATCCCTTACCTTTTATCTTGTCGGGTTTACATGCCAGTATCCTAACAACAATAGATTAGTGGATTACTCACATGTCATGATTCATGCATCTATATATATTTTCTTTTTCCTTGGAGTAAACAAGCACTTCAAGTTTTTGAATGCAGATTCCCAAGACAATGACCGAATTAGCACCCTTCTGGTTGTTTATATAGTATGAACTTGGTCTGGTTTTGTTCCACTCTTTATGCAAATCTTAATCCAGCATTCCAGCTTGTTGTAACCTTCATTTGGGACATCCAATTATAGTAGAAACATATTGGTAAATTGTGGACAGGAATGTAGAATTACTGTTTCTCGCTCTCATTCTTCTAAATTCCTAGCAGAGTAGGCATGAAATAAGACTTGTCATGTACACTTAGTACTCCAGCAGGCCTGCCTAATTTTATTTATTTATTTATGTTTTCAGTTTTATGCCCTACCTAGTTTCATCATGAATGGAAGCACAACCGTCTGATCAAACTCTAATTCTTCCGGAGCTGGTTACAGAGACCGAAGGTGATTCATGTGAAGTTGAAAGTTAATACAGGGAAAAATATTAGTTGGTTGATTTAACAGTTAAGCTGCATCAATGAAGAAAATATGGTCCTGAAACAGATTATGCTTGAGTACCACAACCATGTATGGGAGAACTTATAAATAATATTATAAACTCTTGTCGCAACCACAATGCCAGCATATTACGGCCAAAGGTCACAATCAGCCGGCAAGCAAGGCAGTCTGGAAGTTTTGACGCCGCAACTATTTGCCACTCGCCATGTGGTCTTGGTTAATTTAAAACATGAACTATTTTTGACATCAAAAGGAAGCCATTTAAATAATATTGATGTTGCTTATCTTGATTGTGAGTGTAGCAATATTTCAAAATCCAATTATTGACTCTTAATGGGCATGCTTGAAACCTTGCCAGATATCCTCCCTCAAAAGAATAGGACAACTTGTTTGATTCAGATTAGGTGTTAGACCCCTCTAAAACACTGTTAGAAGGCGATTAACTAGTACTGGAGGATACATGAATGAAGTCTTTTATGTATAGATGCTGCAAAATACTAAAATCTGAGCTAACTAGATAATATCAGTGGAAGCCGAGGATGTCAAATTAAGAACCGTCTTAAAATAAGTTAAGATAATTATTTAATACGGTATGAAAATCTTATTAATTAAATAATTATAAGTTTAAATCTAATTATTTTTTTTCATCAATAAAAATTAAACACAAGCTGGTAGTGTAAGCTTATGTAAATTTTAAATTTAAAAAACTTTTATTTTAAAAGATATATTAAAAAATAATATAAATTATACTTGAGACTTAAATACAGGGTTGGAATAATTTTTTTAATAAAAAAATCCAATAATGGAACTGAAGCTGCTGCAAATAGTGTTGCCATTATTTTGGGGGTTACAGGGATAGTTGGGAGAGAAATAGCCAGAAGGCTAATCTCAAAAAACAAATGGAAGGTTTATGGTGTGGCTAGAAGGTCTGAGAGTTTTCCTATCCAAAGTCCCAAATACCATTTCATCTCATGTGACTTACTAAACCCTCAAGAAACAGAAAAGAAGCTCTCTACGGTACAGGATGTGACTCATATGTTTTGGGTCACTTGGAGAGGCCAGTTTCCTCTAGACAGCAGAGAATGCTGTGAGCAGAACAAGGCCATGATGTCTAATGCCTTGAACACCATCCTAGCTGATGAATCTAAGGCGTTGAAGCATGTTTCACTCCAAACAGGATGAAGCATTATTTCTCGTTGAGAGGCCCTTTTGATGTGAAAGAAGTCTCTATCTATGTTGAAAAATGCTCAAGAGCAAGTGAAGGTTATAACTTCTATGTTCTTGAGGACTTGCTCAAGGAGAGACTAACTGGTAAAGTGGCATGGTCTGTGCTAAGGCTTGGTTCGTTGATGGGGAGTTCCATTAGGACTTTATATAACATCATGGGCTGTTTAGGTATCAATGGAGGTATTCGCAAACATCTAAATCTCCCTTTTGTTTTTGGAGGACAAGGGACTGTTGGGTGGAAGTATGCATTGATGGTTCTGATGCTCGGGTAGTGGCTGAACAACACATTTGCGCAGCTACCAATGATGAAATATCTTCCAGAGACGGCCAAGCATTCAATGCAATAAACGGCCCAAGTTTCACATGGAAGGAGATCTGGCCAGTCCTCGGAAAGAAGTTTGGAGCAGAAGTGCCGAAAGAAATGTTTTCAAACAACTTTTGGTTTGCAACAGCAATTAACGACAAGAAGAAGGTTTGGCAAGAAATTGCAGTGAAGGAAGGTCTGCTACACACAGAGATGGAAGATTTGGCTAACTTGGGATTCTTGGATATCTTATTCCGTAGTCCGATGAAAATGCTAGGGACCCGGGGGAAAGCTGAACATCGGTTTGGTTTTACGATGAGATGCCAGACTCTAGAATCGATCTTGTATTGGATTGATTCCATGAGAGAGGAGAAGTTAATTCCTTAGAACTTGATTTGACTTCGTTTGGATTGAACATTAATTGATCTGAGAGGATTTGGTGCACCACTTGTTGGCCATTACAGCAAATAAAACCTAGTTCCTTTACATGTACTGTTTGACTGCCTTTAACAGTTCTCTCTTGTGAACATACAAATATTAATAATACCATATGATATGAGTTGATTAAATAATACAAATGTCCACCTGTTTTTACTCATCTTGCCTGTGAGTGAGAACCGACTAAATTATAGATGCCATTGTTCATTTCTCAAATTCAATCCCACTCTTATGGAGCAAGCAGTGGGGATGCGCTCGATTCTCCATGTTTCAGGGAAATATTCATATTTGCCAAGCATTCTAGGTGAAAGTTGCATAGCAAAGTTTAGTTTGTAAATATATTATATTAGAATGCAAATATGCTTAGTTTTTCGTAACAAGATTGTAGTTAAGAGATAATTAGCATGGATTGATAGTTTATCATTACGAAAATATTTTAAATAAAAAATGTTCTAGGAAATACTAGAGTTTATATATTTAAATTTATAAATTCAAAGACAAAAAAAAAAACTTAAATCAACTATACTTAAATTAAAATAAGAAAGATACTTATTGAAATACTTTAAAGAACTGGATATTTTGTTATTATTATCAATGATAAATCCTTTATTCTTAAAATTTTATTGTTCATCGCTTGTGCAATTATGATGTATGTAATACGCATATTAAAATTTCAACAACACCACCTTGTTTTATATGCACTTCCAAACTAATTAAGGTCTTTAAACTAAAGAATATAAAACTCAAATATATCTCAATAATACCAATCTAAACTCTAGATTTAAGAGGAAAACCAAAGCATAAAATAAAAATTAACAGAAACTAAGTCTTGTGGCATTTTCATTATAGCTTAAATCACAGTTCACTCTTTAACAAATCATTGTGGATTGGAGCAGTGATTTTTTTTTAAAAAAATTCAATTTGATCCTTAAACTTTATCTTTGCACAATTGCGCTATTTTGAGCCTAAATTAGCATTTAATTGCATGTTTTTTAAGAGGGGATTTGATTGAAAAATAAAGGACCAAAGTGAAAAAAGAGAGTACACTAGGTGGTGTCTTCGGATTTTATAAAAAAAATTTATTTTGCCACCTTTTTTGGTTTACAGGTGATCGATTCCTTTAGTTTTTAGAAATTCAGTTTTGGTACCAAAATTCATTTCCCTCATTTTCAGTTTTTTTTATTAAAAAAAAGAGAGAGGGTCATTAGATTCTGATGAAAAGAGAGAAAGTGGTTGTTGATCACAATTTCGGCCACCAAAATTGTTGAAACTAGTGTCAATGAGTTTCGTTTAACTAGAAAAGTTTCACTTGGGTTTTTTTTTGGTTTTTTGAGCTTTTTTTTTTGAAGTCATGAATATGTTTATCAAGGTGTTTTTTAGAAGTTTGGAGTGAAAATGAGTTGACAAATGAGTTTTTAAACAAAAAAACAACACCCTATTTTTTCGATGACCTCATCGTCGGATTCTGTACAAAACAAATGATGCATCGTCTATCATCTTATTGAAAAAAAAAATCAAGGCAAACCCATTAAGAAATTAAAAAAAAATTATAAAGCTAGGCTCGAGAGAGCAGGTTGGGCTGGGCTGGAAAGCCCAGATGTATGGGTTGGTTTTTTGGCCTAGTATTCCTGGGCTCCTTTTTTTCTTTCAAGTTTTGTTGTTTAATTTTTGGGTTAAAAAAAATTGTAAAATAAATTATTAAACTCAATTGAGTTTATGAACCGGATCGCATGTTTAATGGATTCATCCGTAGCATTCGAGCTATTGTTTTTTTTCTTTTTATTGTTTAATACCCTTTTATGTCCCTTGATTTAAAAAAAAATATAATTTCACCATTTATTATCGATGATTTATTTTTTTATTTAGCTCAAAACTAAAAATAAAATAATATAATTTCATCCTTTTTTTTTATCAATGATCTGCTCATGCTATCTCAGCCACACGCATCTAACACAATTTCTTTTCTTTTTCTAAAAAAAATGCATTATACAAAAAAATTCTCGTGCACTTTAGCGTCATGTAATTAAATGAAAAATAATCTCTTATATAAAAAATTTATTGAATCCAATGACATGCATGACTTGCATCACAAGTTTACTTTATTGACTCAAGCTCATTTAGGTTTTTTTTTTTTTTAGTTAAGTGCTATTTTTTACCATTTTTAAACTTTAACATTGAGCTAATTAAGATTTGAGCTTTCCACTATCTTTTTCAAAATTATCCCCACAACTCTTGCATGTTAACCCAATGTATTTTCATTTTAATATTAAATAAAAATATTGTTCAATACTTGGGTAAATTTATTTTTTTAGAAAACACGTTACCAATGCTTAGTAATTTTTTCTATTGCGTTTAAAATTTTTTTGCTCCTACCCACGGCATAGCACAAGCTAATAGACTAATAAAATACTAAAATATAAGGTGAGTAAGAATGTGTAAAAATCTGAAAGATTCTTAATTTAAATTTTTCTTTCACCCTATAAAAGAATTTTAAAAACTAAAAAGTTGAAGAAGTAATTCCTACTATTATCAATCATTAATTAGACACTATAAATCATGAATTAAATCTAAAAAAATCAAGATTTTTTTGATTGAAAAAACAAAAGTTGTTTAAAATTAATTTCTCATTCGTACATAAGTTTTTTATTTTAAAAAAATTAAAACAAAAGTATCTTGTCTCAACATCCCACAGCTGTTTTTTTATATGCATGCCATCTATATATATCATAGGTCATAGTTCACTATTTTTGGAGAGAGAAAAAAACGTTGGAAACAAGGCACAGCGGCTGCAGGATTTTCTAAACTTAGATTTGTACAACATGAAGAATGATTTTCTAAACTTAGATTCTTTTATATGCCAGCCCGTAACTAGGACGAGAAATATGGAGATAGTGTTATATTAGAACTTGTACATAACTGTTTTGACATACTATAGTGAGATAAGAAAAATATCCTTAAGAAAATACCACAAAATTCCCAGGTCAGGTAGTCTGGTGAGATCTGGCATGTCTTCGTATCAAATAGTCCCATAAATGGTTCTGTTTTAATTTTGATGCATTCTTGTGCAATCTACAAAAGCACCGATCATCTCGGGAAAGTAAATCATAAGCTCATCTTTTCTGAAAGTTGAGGAATTTTACGGAGAGGGCAAAGACAGTAAAGAAGAGGAGACAAAATCCAACAAGTGCCGCTATCGACGCTCCGATCATATTGGGACCATAGCCAAAAGTAACCTCCAAATACTTTTTCACAGTGCCTTCAAATCCTGGTCCTACAATTATTGTTTCCACATCACCTAGCTGAGAACAGATTACACCCCGCAGAGTCCATGCAATGGGGCAGATGTAGTAGAACCAGATCCACCATCCCGGAATACTCTGAAACATGGCAGACAATAACCATAGAAGTTGCTTAGACGGGAAACAAATTAAGGGAAAGATTTTCTCCTCGTGTATGTGAAGTCAAATTATTTCCAAGTCCCTTTAACTATCTTACCTTTATATCCAATACATTTCACTTTGGACATGTTATATAATTGGTCTTAGGAAAATCAAAAAATTATTTGGTCTTGGGGAAGAAATCGAAATTAAGCTGTTTATCTTATCAAGGAAAGAATTGAATTAGTTCTGTCAACAGATTCAGCCAAAAACAGCTAGATATGTTTTTGAAACTCGAGAGAGCACAGAATTAGCCTGTTTGATTGATTGTAAGAAAAACTGAAAGAATGGCTATGGATTTATCTGTGTTAGCACTACTTCACCACCCCATTCTGACAAAAGCAATTCCCACTTTAATGTGGGGCCGATGTGAGATCCACATGGATCAAATGTGTATGTGATAGACAAGATGGTTAAACTATTATAATGAGATGAGCTTTATCCAAATGAAAAAAAAACCCTGTTATTAATATCATTAGGAACTTGGAAGATGAACAGCAAGTTAAGGCTGCTAGTGTTTTGATGCACTGTTTTATTTGAAGTTTGAACACTACTTACCGGTTGTGGGACAAGAAATCCCGAAAGGAGATTCCACAGAGAGTAAAATGCAGAAGAGATGACGGCAGCCAAGTGTTGAGAAGGTGTGAGACCAACAGCCATCATACCGTAAAAAGTAAAGTAGGTGAAAGTGAGGAACATGAACACCAAAAATAGAAAGAATTTCCCTGCATTGAACAAGAATCGTTCACATACATGAATTGCATCTGAATAAATTTCCGACATCTACTCACATCATTTGAAAGGCTCAAGGTACATGGCAAAGCAGTATAATTAGGAGAGAAAATGTTGAAATCCTACATCATGGAAATCAGAATGCGTAACTTGAATTCAATCAGATATAGAGTAATAGATCGAATTCGATGAAACAGAAAAGAGAACAGAGTCATCATTAGTAAAGGGAAGCAGTTATTTATTGTTATACAAAGGAAGTAGCTCATAATGGAAACTTAGAATCTCACCTGCCGTCCTCTCAAAATCAACCATGAAATATGTGATGATGCCGTATAAAATTGTTTGAACCAGAATGTATGGTATCTCTACAAGGCCCTGTTTAGAAGAACATTAAATTAATAATTATTCACCAAATGCTCCTTCCAAAAGAAGCGGTTATTTCTTCAGCAGTGACAGTCACCTGGGCTACTGCATAGGATAATGGAGAGTACATTCCGGCCGCTTTCTCTCTATAGAAAACAGTTCTCTCAATTGAAACTACTGGTTGTACTGAAGAAGCATTATTGACCCCGAGAAACATGCATGAAGAATATAGCGCTCCCATAACCACGGACAAAGCTTGAGTAGAGTCCCTATCAAAAGTGTCAAGATTGAGTGATTTAACAACATTCAGAGAATTTCAACGAAAGGGAATTAAATGAGACATCTTGATTTTGAAGAATACTTGCATAAGAAACACCAGCAGATGCACAAGTAAACAAATAAAAACACAACAGTTCTCTTTGTTTTATTTTTCTATTTTTTTTTCCGGCCTTCGCTTCCTTTTGAATTCTCTCGTGGTATTGAGATAGAAAATGTAGTAACCATTGGTTAAATTATCTAAAATTACAAGTTATCTAGAATTTAATCTACGGTTTTGTATCCAAATACTAAAATTATTTGTACCAAAAGCATGCTAAAAAATATTTAAAATGGGCTGATATGTGTCATATGTTTAAATTTTATCATATGGAGACTGCTTACAAAAAATATTTTTTGTAGTTTCGAGCTTACGTTTCATTTAATCTGTCAAACCAGTAATCAACTAAAAAGGGTAAATAATAAAAAGAATAAGATAACACATAACTTTGTTGATCACAACTATGTATATCTTTATTTCGACAACTGCGCCGAGATGTGATATATAAGGATAGGAATTTACCTTTTTGAACCAATATTCCAGAATACCGAGCCTAATATCAATGCAGCTATTACAGTAAAACATAACCTCACACCATTGTATTGTGGACTTCTCCAGTATACAAGATTTTGTTTCCAAAGGCAAATATAAAACTGAGACAGCGCATCTCGAGCATATGTCGATTCAAACTTCAGAGGCTCTGAGCCAGCAGGAGGAGAACTGAAATGCATAATTGAAGCTTCCACCTCCCTGAAGCAATAAAACAAAATGGTCCACTCATTCAGATTAATGCTCTCGGTAGATGAACAAGAGAATATTTTGCAAGATCTTTCTTGCAGTTAAACAAGACCTCAATTAGAATACCTGTATTGACTAGATTTTCTGTATAATTCAGCAAAATCTTCACCAACTCTCTCTTCAACAGTAGGTGTAGTAACCTCAAGCATCCAAGTTGCTGGATTGTAACCATCAGGACATGGAGGGACTCCTTTAATTCCCTGAACAAGAAAAAAAGAAGGAACGTGCGGACTACAGAATCAGCATGGTTCCCTTGAACGTGAGGAAATTAAAGAAGAATGTGTGCAGATGACAAGGAAGTCCAAGTAATGATTACTTCTTCTCCTTTTTTGTCTTCAAACAACAGAGCATGTAGTATCAAGTATAATGATAAAGTTAAAACAGGAAGGCCTAACTGATTGAAGCTTGGCTCTAATTAAGGCCATGGCCCTTGACTTCACGCTAGTATAAAAGACTCTTCAGAAGAAGCACATAAATCAGAAATCTAAGGTTACATGCATAGAATAATGCAATATTACCTGAAAATAGTCTATCATAATCTTCGAGTGAACTCCAAGTTTCCCCCCATATATAACCCGACCACCTCGTTTCATGAGAAGTAGCTGTGCATGCATCAGATCCCAAATGATTTAAAATTAAATAGAAACTAACTTCAAGTGCCAGTTCTCAAACTTTTTTAAGTGCAGAGAAAAAGCATAACAAACCTCATCAAATGCTTCAAAAATATCAATACTGGGTTGATGGATGGTGCAAACCACAGTTCTTCCAGTATCAACTGTATTACGAACAGTTCGCATCACGATAGCTGCTGCTCGTGCATCAAGTCCAGATGTGGGTTCATCCATAAAAATAATGGAAGGATTTGCAACAAGCTCCACTGCGATTGTTAATCGCTTCCTCTGCTCTGTTGATAACCCACTACTCCCTGGCAAACCAACCAAAGCTTGCCTCAGAGTATCAAGCTCTACTAACCTCATCACTTCTTCAACAAACTCCTGAAGTACATTTTTGGAAAAAAAGCATCAAGAATACAGTTAAGACAAATAAACAAAAAGCATGTGTGAATTTGCATCTGTGCGTTATTCTGCTCACCACTCTTTGTTCTTTGCTAACTTCTTTTGAGAGCCGGAGACTAGAAGAAAACAAGAGAGACTCCTCAATTGTAAGTTGAGGAGAATGTATATCGTTTTGCTCAACATATCCCGAGATTCTGGCAAATGTGCGTTGCTCTTTTGGGTAACCTGATATCTTGATATCTCCTTCTATATATCCACCAGTTTTCCTTCCAGCTAATACATCCATCAGAGTGGTCTTCCCTGCTCCACTAGACCCAACTAACGCAGTCAGGACACCTGGTGAGAACACTCCACTCACGTTTGACAATAGCTGCAGCTTCTTTTCTGTTATACCTTGTTTACTCATTTCCTATGAATTCCAAACAACATTTTTTTGGCAATATCAGCTAAGTATGTGCAAAAAGTCAAGGCAGCCTAAACCCGTCAGACAAACAAACCTTGGGCATATCAACAAAGTAATTGACATTATGGAATGTCATTGTCAATGGTTGAAAAGGAAGAATCATTCCCTTGTTTTTACTGCCTTCATTCAATGATGATCGATTCAATTCAAACTCCTGAGCCCTTGCTGCGCAAAGATTCTTTAGCATGTAAGTAGCAATGCACATATATCAACTCATTGTGCAACATTAAAATGACTTACCATCATTCCCATCAGAATTTTCTTGTGTTACATCAGCTGGAGCCACTGTCCTGGCCTTTGTAAGAGCTGTGATCAACCAACACATGGTATTTATTACTAATATTACATGCCAAAAAAGAAGCAGACCGAGTTTCTCATGTATCTAATTGGCATAAGATTTTTTTTCAAACTTACGATTGAGGTAGGTCAAGGCCCATGTCACAATTATGTTGAAAAGTAATGCATAAAGCAACAAAACGCCAACTCCAATCCAATACCAATAATCACTAGAAGGTAAACTGTGTTGATAGAGAATGTTGTTTCCAACTGTATTGTTCCCAAAAGATGATTTCTGAATATAGTTTCATGGAAATGTTAGTACTAATTAAAGGAAACAGACAACAGAAAAAACAGATTTTGGAATCCAAAAGAGCAGACCTTTATCCACCTCTCGGCACCAAATTCATTGACAGAAATTGCACGCTGTCCATAGGTTAATGGTGACAACCAATAGCCCCAAATCCACCACGGCTTAATCATTGCTGGAACAAGAAATTAAATCACAAATTCGAAAGCAACTTTGAAAAATCGGTTGTGCATTTGGGATTATAAATTCATCAAAATACCTTTTGGGATGATAAATCCACCCAACAAAAATATAGCCAATAGAGCAGCTGACCCGAATGTATTGGCAACAACCAGATCTCGTGCAATTGAACCCATTGTCCGAAAGAGACCGAGTGCCATTTGGTGTATTGAAAAGAGTAAGAGCATAAAACGGAAGAACCTGAAACACATTTTAAGAATTTATGAATAAAGAAGGACCCGAAGACTAAAACATCGTATACACAAGTAAACTGGCATTACCTCCCAGCCCCGGGGGCAAAACCAACTGTGTAGTATACAACACAAGACCATACAACAGCTTCAACGATGGAGTAAGGTAGGCGCAGAATAAAACTAGCAACGGACCACACCCATGCAGGATGGAAGAGATTATCTCGTTGTTTGTAAAACACTGGTAGTCGAAATATCAAAAGTGATAGTTCGGAGAAGCCATTAAACATCATATGCACCAGCCCAAAAAACAGGCAGGAGAGGTAAAGGTTCCCATTCATCTCGTCAGTGGGATGTAATCTTGTCCGCAAGAACAATGTGCAAGTGACAAATCCAACAAATGCGACCTTTAAACATACATAGCAGAGATATAAAAAAGAACAGAAAATTTGATACACAAATAAGATGCATCGCAGACTATACATATTGGCAAACAGGATGTATATCTTCCAGTGAAAATAGAAAATCTCAGAATGAAGCAGCCAGCAATAACTGATTGCAGCTTATTTGAAATGAAATGTACTGCTGCATCATTTGCCAATTACAATCTAAATTTTAAAAATATCAATCACATATGCAATTAACAGTAGATGGGTTATATTTTAGGCATACTGTGATACATCATATGTCAATTACAATGTAAAAGCTGAAAGACACCATAATTAAGCTCAAGATAAACAATACCTGGCATGTCCTAAAAATATAAAGAAAACGATGCCTGCTAATCAGCAAAACTTCTCGTGAGAAGCATGTTTTGAATAGTTCCCATCTTGATACGGCATATTTGGTTTTTGACAAAGCTGAAACATGACTCTTGGACTTGTCAAATGGAACAGAAAGCTCGGAGTCGACATATTTCCCGTACTTGGAATTTTTAAATGCTTTTGCAATTTCTGAGGTGGGAAGGAACACATATGGTTTTGACTGATCAGCCCAGTATTGAGCTTGATCCTTTTTAGAGGTCACCTGGGAATAAAGCATGTCAGACAAGAACCAAAGTGAACAGAAACTCTACTAGAGTTTTCAGCATAATACCTCTTGAAGAAAATCTGCAACCCCTTTCCGTGGTGGCAATTTAAATCCTAATGACTCGAAGAACTCTAAAACTTCTGCTCGAGGGCCTTGATACACCACATAACCTTCTGATAATAGCACCAAATCATCAAACAGATCAAAGGTCTCGGGAGCAGGCTGAAGAAGGGCCATTAATACGGTAGCTTCCATTAGATGAACAAAATTTCCTATACATTTCACAATTTGGTATGTTGTGGAGCTATCGAGTCCAGTGGATATTTCATCCATAAATAAGGTTTTTCTTGGCCCAACAATCATTTCTCCTGCACAAAATATATAACCCAAATCATTTGATAGACAAAATCACAAAATATTTCAGCACTGGTAATTCACAATCAAACACAATATGGAAAGCTCTCGTGTTTTTACAGCCAACAGGTCCATATATCTACAACAACATAATTGGTAAAAAATTAAGAAACACCAGCACTCCATGATTATTATACTTTCTGTCTTTGAATTTGGACATTCTCATGCCATTAAAAATTACAACGAAAATACATGATGCAGCTCATCATCTATCAGTATAACCCATAAAATGAATGCACCAAAAACAAAACAAATGATAGCGATGTACAGTTGATGGCTTCAAAAATAATAAACGGTGTCAATCAACATTCAGAGAGAGAGAGAGAGAGAGAGAGAGACCAGTGGTAACCCGTTTCCTTTGACCACCTGAGACACCTCTTAACATGTCATTTCCGACTACTGTCTCTGAACATACATCAAGACCAAGAACTTTTAAGACATAGTCTGTTGAAATACTGTGCTTTTTACCTCCAACTGAAGATGCCTGTGCAGTGAAATTGTTGTGGATTAAATTAAGTCTGAAGTAGACATGAACTACTGTACAGAAAGTTTAAAAATTAAGACGTACCTTCATAAAAGCATCAACCTCTGGATTCGGTCGCACATTTCTTTCCTTCTCCAAGCGAACTAGATCTTCCATGTAGCCTAGAAGTGGACGATGAAAGAATAAGAAAATAGATAGCAAATATGAAACAAACCAAAAACCTCTGAATGTTCATGCTATGCATAAATTGTGTCCCCTAATTAGGATACTGCCAAATTGCTGATTTTTGAACAGGAAACAGAACCACTTAAGAGTTACAGGGGAAAAACCAGAAGAAAATGGTCATTTGGAATTGCTTTGAATGTGATAAGACTGCATTACCCAGAAGTTGACGAGTTTTTTTATGAAAAATCATCCACATCTCTTGTCACTTAGCTACATAATGTTGAGAAGAGGAAAAAAAAAAAAACTGCATCCATCGTTTTCATGAATTAACATGATCAAAAATATTTGAAAAGAAAATATAAAAAGGCTCCTAAGACAATTAAAAATTGGAATTCATTCAAGATAAACAATTTCTGGTAAATGGATTTTTTCTTATGCCATTAATTTATAATTAATATTAAAACCTAAGTACATAGGTAATTAATTTACTTATCAAATGATCAAGACTGGTAATCTTCAAAATCACACAATCGATTCCCAGGTTATAATTGATAAAAAAATGCTATTAACAAGGTTCGTCATCTGAAGGTTGCAATAAAACATAATGCATTGTGATCACGAACCCGAGGATTCTACAATCTGGTAGGTTTTCAGCAACAATGATTGTATTTTCATATTTCTATGCCATTATATTTTCTATAATGCATATACGTATTGTAATATAAAAACAAACATGGCCTAAGACAATAAAGTCTACGCAGTAACAAATCAAACAGTAGTTCTATCTGCGAAACATAAAATAGATACATCAAGCAAGATAGCAAACGGTAAGATCATCCCACTTGATTCCTAATCATTGGCAATCTCAAGTTGCACCAACATGCGAATGCTAACAAGACCAAGAAGCAGTAATTTACGTGATCATAAGAACTTATTTAATTCCTAGAATTATTACTGGATTAGGAACAGTTTCAAGCTAAAAATAACTCCTGTATACCTCTAGAAAAAACCATTTGGATCAAAGCATGAATGTAAGAATGATTTAAAAAGAAATGGAAGTAAATGAACCTCCAAAGCCTTCACTTGCTCCTTGCCAACAAGCAGCAAAATCTAATGTTTCTCGCACAGTAAGCTCTGCAATGTGATTATCTGTTTGGCTGATATATGCAGAAGTCCTTTGGACATAAAAATCGTCAAACTTCTGTCCATTGTACGTAATATTACCGGATTTCTGGAAAAAATAAGAGATGAATAAGGTTTAATATGGGGTAGCAGCAATTAAGCAAGAGCAAAAAAACAAGAAAACAGAAGAAAATCTACTAAAGGGGATATTCCTTAAATAGTATATCTCATCCAATTCTCTACAGGATATTTCAGCATGAGTGAATCAATCCTTAAGCAGTGATTAATCCACTGAGACCAATATTTGAATGGAAGAGGTTGCTTAAACGTTGGCCCTTATCATTTTTAAAGTGGTTTGACTAAATACCGAAGCTAAGCAAGCAATATATTGACCTGTAAAATAAAAGGCCAAGTTAGGCAACTCAAGTTTTCCTACGCTGAGCAGATAACAGGTAAAGCTTTTTGATAAATCTGCTCTCTTATAAGCTCCAGTTGCCCTAGGTATCTCTAAACACGATATTTCTTACAACAGAATCTTCGTGAAAGCAATAGTTGGCTGATAAATGCAGGTAGCATATTAGAGGGCGTTCGAGGATGGTAGTGATCTGGTCTCCTACACTGCAGCACGAGAAGGTTGAAGTTGAACTGAAAACAGCCGAAGAAAGTCTGGGCCATAAATTTTATAACCCAGCTTAGAAATGTTTTGGGTAATTGAGTTAATTCCTGATGAAAGCTAATTGTTCTTGCTTTTACAAGCACTTTTCTGTTGGGCCAGTAAGCCCAATTAAACTTCCAGGCTAGCTGAAAAAAGATATCAGTTAGGTAAAGTTTGACTTTTCAGTACACATACATTGCCTTTTGTGTCACCCTCTCTCGTACCTCAATGAATAATAGATTTCCCACCCCCCTCGGTTTCTTTTTTTTTTTTTTTTTGCAATTTAAGTTTAGTTTTAACTAATCATGGAACAATCCAAGTATCACCGTATCATTAATGACGATTCAGACACTAAAACTGAGATTTAGACAAAAAGAGCTTCTGGAAAAAGCCCGGAAATCAATAAGAGTATGCAGAGGATTCCCGTGACGTTTTGCTGGAAATGATAGTAAAAAGTACTAACCTTTAGGTTCTTGGCAAGTTTCCCTGCGAGAGCTAAAAGCAAGGTCGATTTGCCGGAGCCTGGTGGTCCTAAGAGCAGAGTCATCCTGCAAGAACCCAGATCAAAACATGTTTATTTGACTTGGTTAAGATTCTCAGGGCAACAGATGAAACCAAGCAACTCTCCGGCAGAGCACCAATCAAAAGGGTAGTTTTAGCTCATAAACAAACCGAACTTTTTCACAAAGTCGTATAAAAGGTAAACCATCGAAAAAATTTACTTGAACACAATGAAGTACTTGATAGATATGGATTTGACCTTGCTTCTTTATCTAAAATCAAAAGACTTATCTGCTTATTTTTTCTTCAATTGAGATAGAACACAAATACGATCTCAGCATGACATAATTCATTTAAAGTTACTAAGCCTAAGGAAAAGAAGTGAATTTTTTTAATTGAATTTGCTTCTATAACAGAACTCTTAATAATGTGATGCGATAACCATTTTATTGCTATTTGTGCAGTCGCCTTTGACAAGTAGAAAATCAAGAACAGATTCTCTAGCTGTAAACCAGAAGACTTCCATAATACCAACCAAAATTAACTGGCATAATTCTCAATGTACATGAGATTCCTTCAGACAGGATTCGAAACCATCCTCAGGAACAACTTCAATTCTAAGTAATTATATTCATGCATTACCTTCCAGGTTTTACAACACCGCTGATATCATTCAAGATTGTTAAGGGAAAACGCGTTGCTCGAAATAACCCCAGTTTTGTTAGTAAACCCTGCACACGGCAAACCGAGTGATCAATTAAACAGTGTTCGAGACGGCTATAAATTTACATGAACTAGAAGCAAAGATTAATTAACTACCTCGCCCAAATCTCGTGCAACATTAATCAAAGTAGGCAAAGCTCTTGACCCAGTTTGCACCTTGGCACTTATATTTAAGTTCTCAAATCTTACTTCGACTTTTGGCACTTCGATTCCAACCCTTCATTATGAACAGAAATTTACGCGAAAATTAATGAATATTGATTAGAAAACCTGAAATAAAATCTAAATCCGAAAATTAAAAAAACACCATTTTCTTTCTCCCTTCTTTTAATCTGAGGAAAACTAAAACAGTTAGTAACAAAAAGTGTAAAAATCAAAATGACTCAATCGTAAATTAATAAAATATCAGCAAAAAAAGAAAAGAAAATCACATGCATGCAATGCAAGCATTGATTTTGAAAGAAAACAATTAGAACACGTACCTATCAAGCCTCTCTTTGATCGCAGAAAGCAACTTGTAATTATCTTGAGCATTAGTAGCCAAAGCTTTTTTAACAACAAGTTCTCGCTTATGACGATCAAGCCTCCTGACGTCAATCATCTCTTCTCTCTCACCATATCCTCCACTTCGATCGTACTCAGAAGGAGACTTCCTTATCACGGCAAAATTCCCTCTCTTAGTTGACGGTAGCCTCGAAATCGCCTCCCAAACGAGTTCATCTTCGTCCTCCTCCAACGCCTCGGCATTTGATGGCCGTGAAAACGACTCTCTCACTGGATCAATGTCCAACTCAAAAAACTCGCTTCCATTGGAAGCTGCTGCCATTGTTATTGTTTGTGTTGATAACTCGTATGAAGAGGAAAATTAAAAGACGGCTCTGATGCGAAACTCCCTCTCCCTTTATATATCAGAGTTTGTTTCGTAGAGGGAAGAGTGTCTTATTAAAAGAGGGAACTCTAGAGGTTTGTTAAGAATGAAGGAGAAGTTCCCGGCTATTTAAGGGGTTAAAATAAATTAACTAGACATTTAATTACCCTGGGTAAATTAAGATGGATCCAGGTAGGTGAATGACTTAGTAAAAGGTGAACTTAGGATCTAGAAGAAGGTGATATTTTCAGTTGT
>Ga0325401_1000836_pt1 | contig 24267 bp, 8 predicted proteins | sample PopdelMetagenome_FD_205666 | JGI IMG/M metagenome (GOLD analysis project Ga0325401, IMG submission 205666) | Populus deltoides microbial communities from Bellville, Georgia, United States - Xylem-PdKOR-R2 | ecosystem: Host-associated > Plants > Phyllosphere > Stem > Wood/Secondary xylem | place...
GCACAGTTCAACTAAGAAACTTCATCCCTATCCCTGTACCAGAAATCTTATCATCCATATCTTCTTATTCTAAATATGACCCAAATACCCATGAATTCATCACTGATTTAATTTACTCTTGATTCTTTTGAGCTCTTCCCCCTAAAGCCCCCAGTTTCTTAAACCATAACTTCATTTATGGGACAGAAACCAAGTTCTTACACTTTCCACATGTATCTATACAAGAAATCTTATTAATTCTACACCAGAAAGAGACTACAGACAACATTGATGTAATATTATTTATAAAAAGAGTATTTAATCGGTGATTTCTAGATTAACTTGAATTAAAACGGTTTAACAAGCCTAACTGATGACTTATGTCATGCCCCTAAATACATTAAATTATTGAGGACAAATATACTTTTTTAATAATACATTTCTTTATTGTTTTAACAAAAACATCATTTTTAAATTTAAACACTATCTTTAAATAAAAATAACAACAGGTTTTAAAGAAATCAAAATAGTGTTTAAAAATTTGAACGAGGAAATGTTTTTTAATAAATATAATAAAATCATGCTATAAATTTATTCAGGTTTTAAGAGAAAACTTTATTTTCATTAAATATTCATGATATTTATTTTTTGGCATATTAGGTACATATTCGTTAAGTTTAAATTTCAATTTTATAAGGCTAAAATTGATAAACCTCAATGAACCATTTCAAATTAATAAAAAAAATATTATAAGAAAATATTTTCCATTCTAACCTAATAACCCTAGCAACCGCCCTCTCCAGAGACATAGACATGCTACACCTCAGTTCTCACAGCCTCCCACGATAACACTCACAAGTCACAAGTCCACACTCAATTCTTCGTTCTTCAATCTTCATTTTGTAATCTTCTTCACCATATCTAAGCAAATCAACCACCCCCCATCTAAGTTCTCACACGCCACATCCAACCTTTCAATCTTCATTTTTTAATTTAAAAGGTGGATATTCCAAGCACAGCGCCACGGATTAGAGGCAGCGGCACAGCAATAATAAATAAATCTGTATGATTATAGTTTAAAATGCTTTTTATTTGTATTTAAAAAATGTTTGATAATAATTGTGATTTAAAATATTTTTATTTAAAAATATATTAAAATAATATATTTTTTATTTTTAAAAATTATTTTTAAAATCAACATATTAAAACTATCTAAAATTATATATAAAAAAAATTTATAAAACAAAATCAACGCGCTCAAGTACCTGTTCTGTGCTGCGCGTTCAAGTCCTGTTCTGTGTTGTGAGATGACAGAGACGAAAATATTACATTATACCCTCTGAGAAAACTAATCTAGTGTAATTACTGGCATACCCCTCTATCTGTATCATTTAATCTTAAAAAAGAATTCGCTACCTTCAACTGAAGGATAATTCTGTATTCTCGCTATTGAGCGGTCATGAGTCATTTTCATTGTTTATTGAAAAAAGAATACCCTACCATGCTTCGCCTCAAAAGCATTCACAATGCAAAACTTTAACTTTTTTACTATTATTATTATTACATGTGTCAAATTACGGTTGCGCTATTGACAATTGTATATGTCATAACTTATTTATATTAAATTTTAAAAATATATTTTAAAGGTTCTTTACAGTTTTTTAATATTCAATTTTTTTGAAATATATATAAAAATAATATTTTTAAAAGTAATAAAACATAATTGGAGCATTAAGTAATACTTTAAAATACGTGTAGAAAATATTGTAGCTTTTCCATATTTTTTTTTCATTTTGTTATTTTTTTTATTTTTTGTTTTTCCCCCTATTTTTTTTTTGTTTTTCTCCTTCTTTTAGGTTTTACATTTTTTTTCTTTTTTTCCTAAGATTTTTTTATTCTTCTTTTATATTCTTTTTCTTTGTGTTTTTTTTTCAAAATTATCTTTGTCAATTTCTTTTTAATATTGAACTAGTTGAGAATTTAGTTTTGTAATTTTTTTCTTTAAAACATTATGGATTGCTACAATATTTCCTTACATGATTTTTGTTTTGCTACAATGTTTCCCCACATGTTTTTTTTCAAAATTATCTTTGTCGAATTTTTTTTAATATTGAGCTGGTTGAGAATTTAACTTTAACGTTCCCCATATTTATTTATTTTTATTTTTTTCATTTTATTTTTTGCTTTTTTTTCAAAATTGCCTGCTTCTTTTTTTATTTTTTGTGTTTTTTTTTAAATTATTTTTATTAATTTTATTTTTTAATATTAATTTAGTTTGTAGTTTTTTTAAAAAATACTAAAGATTCTACAGTATTTATTTCTATACATGGTCTTTTTTATTTATTTTTTTAGAATTGTCTTTGACGAATCATAGTATTCATATTGGTTTCTGATTGTTTGAATTCGTCTTCTTCCTTCTTATAGTGCTAGATCCACTCATTGTTTTCTTTTTCTTTTTTTATTTGTTGCTTTTACTCCTTCCCCAGCCAAATTGTCTCATTTTTTTCTCCACTTTGGATTTTCCTCCTTGCTTTATATCGTGCTGATCACTAATCGATTTTTTTACCCTCTTTTTTTAATTGCTGTTTAAAAAAAAACTATAAATTATATTTTATTTTTAATTAAGGTTTTTTTAATAAAAAATGCATGCAAAATGTTAATTAAATTAACATTTTAAAACTATTATCAAGGCAAGAAGCAATTTCAATGTTTCATGTAATAATAGAATTTGATTTATTTAAAATAAGTTTGTCCAGGTATTGAACTACGTACAATTAATGCAGGTATTAGACAATTGAAGAGTTAATTTATAATTAAAAACAAGGTAGGTACTCTTTCCGTTTTAGTGATTTGGTTTCTTGAGATTTTAGATACATGAAAAAGATGGTCCCTCTTTTCCATTCTATTGGAAACTTCCATTAAATTATGTCTAAAACATTAGCTTAAAGAGGACACGTTACACATATATAGTTAAGTTGACCAAAATTTGATGGTTGATAATTAATTTCAATCAAAATTAATCACAAAAGGAGAGCTAATAAGCTCGTAAATTCATGTTGTGGTCTCTTGATGGTTTCTAAGAGGTCGTGATTAACAGACCACGGGTACAATTTCTAGCAAAGCTAAGAACACATAACTTGCTTACACCCAATTCAAGAGGAGACTAAAGTTCACCCTTTGTCCTTGCTGTGATGGTTAGATTAATTTTCTATTAACAAATATTTTTTCATAATTTCAAATCTTAATGAACTAATTGTATTTTTAAAGCTATAGGGGTTCGATGTGACTCAATCCTTAAACCACAGTGAGCTTCAGTGACCAAAAAACGGCATGTTGTCGAGGTATGGCTCATGGAGTCTGGTAGTGTTGAATCTTGGACCAAGATGCTCGTGAAAGAGAACATATTGAGCTCGAGTGATTAGCTTGGTCTTGAAGAGATACAACCATCAGAGAATGGGGATATTTTGTCGCATAATTATAGAAAAGAATGTGACGCAAAAATGGACTCTCGAATGCAGTCAAATATTCATCTACTTGCTCTCGATCCAAGTTTCTCTTCACTTAAAGATGTGGTTGCAGATGGCTTAAAAGGTTTTAAATGCAGGAGCAAGTTAATTAGCTAGATGCCAAAATATGGTTTTAGATCTTCCCATTCATGAATTATCCAAGTAGTGCATATTTATACAATTCTCTAATTTTGTTATTTGTTTAATCATATTTTGTGTGATGATGATGGATTCTTAGGTTGCAAGCTGCTGTTTTCATATTAGCCTATTTGGCATGCCTGTAATTCATGTTTTGCTTCTTGCCCACAATTGAATTAAGAAATTTACCAAATATTTTCTACTTAGTTTCTTCTAAGGTACTAAGGAAAAGAAAAATCAATTCAATTCCTACTTCTCTCTTGTTTTACATAGCAGGATACAAATATTACATCCACCTTCGATCAAAGATGGAACATAGGTTTATTTCATAGTTATAGAATCCAGCCTAGCTTAATAAAATAATAGGTTGATCCGCCCAACTTGTGATTCGAATCTTAAGCCCGATCAAACCCATGTAGGTCTTATAACTATGATTTATTTTAAAATGGATAAGAAAAATGGTGAAGCGATCTTGGAAGAATTAAAAAAAAAAAGATCGTGCTGAAGTTAGATTTCACTATTTAGTTATTATTAGTTGATTTTCTATGTGTTGTCGTTGGGAGTATTTCAACCAGGTTATCTAACTAGTTGAGCTTGGTGAGTTAACATGCTTACCCGCTGACTTGGCCTCTAAACCTAATCGAGTTTTAAATGAAATTGGATGAGAGTTCACTTTGTAAACCTCTACTCTAAAAATTGATAAATTAGTGTTAAACAAGATAATTTTTAATTGAAAAATGGTAAATTAAGAGAAAAAATTGCCATGATTTGAATGAAAATATCTAGTTAATTAGTTTAAATCCCAGATGAAATAAAATAATAAAACGATACTTGAAATGTTAGTCCTAGAATAAATCATGTAAATTCCTGAACCGAGAGAAAATAATTATTTATTAGAAAATTTTTGTAAATAAGGTGAAAATCCTTAGAAAAATATAATAGAACTCCAAATAAATAAATGTTTAAATTTGCACGCGAATAATACCTATTATCGGTGTAAACACATGTTCTATAGCGTACTTTCTACTGAAAACGGTGGGAGAAATTCTAAAGAAAAATTGTTATGATTGGGGTAAAACACCCTAAAAGAGCATTACTAATACTGGAATAAATAAAAATAAATTATGTAAAAGACATTTCATGATCGGAGGTTTTTACGGAAACTATCTTTGTTGTAAACCAAAAGGGTTGTAGTTTTGTAATTATACAAAGCCAAAAAAATTCTAAAATTAAATTTTAGAGTTCATGTAAATTTTTTGGAAATGTTTATTTTGTTAAAATTTTAGTTGTGTGATATGAAAATGGTATGAATGATAACAAATCGAATGAGAATTTGAAAACAAAAACATGGATTTTTGAACTAGTATGGCAGGCCATATGTGTTACATTTAGGGGGCTGAGGGAACTTGTGTTGTTGTAAAAAATTGTTGTATTATTTGAATCGTGAAAGGTTAATTGATATATGTAGGGTTGTTTGGTGGGGTTTTTTCAGGAGGGTGTATGATTTTTATGGTGGATCTATGTTGTACGGAAAATAGAAGAGGAAGGAGAAAGCTTAGGGTTCTTTACAAGAAAATAATTGTAATGGATTGAATTGGTTGTGGTAAGGGGTCCTAAACAATTCATTGCATGTATAAGTGAATTTTCATGATTGGATTGAAATATCTCAATTCTTAAACTTTGGGGTTTATGATATTTTTTGTATTTAAGTGTTGGGTTACTTATATGATATTAATGAATTCAAAGTGAAGATTGAATAAAAACAATGACCATTAGTTTGGACTTGAGGGAATTTTGAGAATTTATATAATTGTGAAATAATAGGTGAAATTAATTTGTGTTGAAGTAAACGAGTTGATTAATTAAACGAGTTGATTACATGAAATTCATAGTAGTAGGAATGATTGAAGGCATGGGAAATTTTTTGGAATATTGTGTTAATTAATAGAGGTGTGAGTTAAATATATAGTAAGTAGGGTGAAATTTGGATTTATGTAGGATTGGATACTTATGGTAATGTTTTTGGAAAATGTAGGAATGAGAAATACTAAGTTTGTTGTGGTTAGGATGATTATTGACTAAATTAGGTTGCTTGAGATGTTTTACTGATGTTAGAATTGCTTGGGTGTTGTGTTGAACATTTTAATGAGGATTGCTAAGAATTTAATTATTTTTGTTATATATTGGAATATTTGAATTTTTTTAATGAGGCTAAAACTGGGGGAAATTGGTAATGTGATTATATTAAAATTGTTTTAGGTGTTTAAGTGGGAAATTTTTTTTCAATAATGCATTACTTTATTATTTTAACAAAAACATGTTTTTTAAATATAAACACTATCTTTAAATAAAAATAACAATAGGTTTTTTTTAAAATAAAATAGTATTTAAATATTTGTACTATGGAATTTTTTTAATAAATATAATAAAATCATGCTAAAAATTTATTTAAAGTTTAAGCAAAATCTTTATTTTCATTAAATATTCATGATATATTTTTTTTGGCATATTAGGTATATATTTTTTTAAAAAAAAAACTGTTAACGGTTTTTATCTATTCACGATAGAAATATATAAAAAAATCTCATAAAATAAATATTATCAGGTATATAATTGTTAACAAAAACTCATAAAATTATTTAATAACAATGACAAAATTAAATAATAACTTAAATAAAATGCTAAGTTTTTTTTTTCTAACGCATTTCAACCAAATATTAAAAAAATGAAAAAAAAATAGAAAGGGGAAACGCGGGACCTCACAGTTCACAGGGAAACAATGATCCTTTTAGGTTTTTGTTAATAATTAATAATTTTCAATTCTCTCATTATGTAAATTTCAGCTCTCCCTCACCCCAAGCACGCTGCAGACATCCCGCCTCTCTCACCACCAACGGTGATCTCTCCCTCCTATAACAGTCACTGCACAGCCTCTCTTCTTTTTTATCGTGCTCGATCCACTACTTGTTTATATTATTATTATTATTATTATTTATTTGTAGCTTTTACTCCTTCCCCAGCCAAATTGTCTCACTTTTTTCTCTACTTTGGATTTTATTATTTAAAAATAGAGTTTCCCTTTCCTTTATATCGTGCCGATCCACTGATTGATTTTTGATTTTCTGTTTTTCAATTTGTTCATTTAAAAGTGAGGTTGTCAATTATTATAATAATAAATTTTAATTCCAGAATATGTTAGTTTAGTGTGTATATATAAACTAAAAATGAAAGAGGGTAAAAATAGGGCAAATTATTATAGATCATGAAATTGAATTGAAGCAGTGAATTTATTATAGTTATGATGCCTGGTAGATGTAAATATATTTTTTAATTAAAAATATATTAAAATAATTTTTTATTTTGACTTCAAAATGATAAAATAAAAAAAAACACGAAAACAATTTAAATAACAGATTAAATCATATTACCAAACAATACAAATTAAAGTAGTCTCCATAGGCCAATCCCCAGCCCTTTTAATTTTATGTAATAAAATTTGTTTAGTTTAAAATAAGTTATCTTTTTAAACTGATTTTCCTATTAAATAAATTACTCCAAATACGTTAATAAATATTAATTAATTAAGGCAGAAAGAGAAATCACCATCCATTAAAAATTGATAAATAATGGAAAGGGAAGTCAACAACATATAATAAACCACAATTTTTTTGTTGAAGGTAGCGAGAGAGATGTTAGATGGTGAAGATAAAATAGAGTACCAAGAACTCGGGAGCTTCTACATACTTTAAATAGGCATTTTGGATTATTTTCTTTTTCTTAAAGCAAGTATTCAAACAATATATTACAGATAACGTTACCAAGTTGCGGCCATACTAGTAAAAATAGCACTTGTAATTTCAATCACACCACGCAATTATATATATATATATATATAGACTACAGTCTTTCATCAACCGTAATTCTCTTCAATGGCTCGGTATGGTTACACTGGCAACTCATTTGGCTCTTGGCCGTGGCGAAGGCGAACTGCATTGTATAGCGATTCACACAATTTTGACAATTCCTCACGTAAAGTATATGTTACCCATATAAAGAACAACACCCATGCCGAAAGAAGAAACCACCAAATTTTTGGGACGCAGATTATGAGTAGTAGAGTAAGGGCAAGAGCTCTCGCCAGTTGACCGCTGCCGGCAGCAATTGATTTGAAGTGGCCAGCTTCAAGTATATCTTCAAATGCACTGCATACAACATGGACGAGCACAGCAACAACAGCCATGATTATGATAGCATCGTTTATAATAGATGAAGTGAGAATTTCGGGTTTCAATTGGATAATGGTGGCAAGTACTCCAGTAGCAGGGAGAAACCATCCATGTCTGCCCATTCCCCTATCAAATTAAAAACGAACTGTTTGAGACCACATAAACAAGTAATGCATGTACAAAGTTTAACCAAAAGAGTGATCAGCATGAAAATAAATGCTGCAACTACTTGCAGTGTTTGTTTTGAGGAGAAGGGAAGGGGGGAAGTGGGGAAGGGAGGGGTGGGACTGGAACCCTTCACCATGCATGCCACATGATCCGTGCCAAACAAAAGCCCATAAACCAGCTCAAGTCGATTCAAAGAATGAAAGCCACTTACTCTGATTTTATCCCATATGCCACTGCAACTTAATGCAGTTGCAGAGCATGCATGAAGCATCTACCATGCCATAGTACTGCCAAACTCACATTCACTTCTACCCAAATGTAAAATTTGGGCATTATTGTTTCAAGTAAAAGATCAAAATAATCTTACAAGAGATCTATGTACCAGCTGCAAGGGTTGAAGAGAGGAGCTGTGGTTTGCCAAAACTCATTGATCATGACACAAGAAGCAGAAAAGAGATGGGTTTGTGAAAGCGCCTAAAGGCAATGGGTTGTTTAAGGGTAAAATTCTTACCGTTTGTAAGTCGTTTAAGGAATTCTTGACCAAATTGCAACCTGTTTGGATGTTAGTGAATATTGCAAACGTGCCTTGTAATTCTACGAGGACAGCAACCAGATATGCAGTGTTTTGTCACAAGAATTTCCAGCTCCAAGGAGGAGATGCTAAGATTCATATGACAGGTGCTGAGTCAGGAATGGAGGATAACACTGGACCAGAATCAATGACAAGGACAGGGTTGCAGGAGATGCTAAGATTCATATGACAGGTGCCGAGTCAGGAATGGGGGATAACATTGGACAAGCATCAATAACAAGGAGCCAAGGGGTTACATCCTAGTCATATATGTCATAGCAGTTCTTATAAAATGTTTGTTAAGAGGGTTAGTAGTTTGTTTGGGTAGCAGGGATAAACAGTTAGTTCAAGTGGGTGAACATGTGTTTGTGTAAGATGGTGCTTGAGAGTGTGGTAGAGGTTGCTATTCAAAATGCTTTATGCTTGGAAATGCATTAAAATAATGTTTATTTTATATTTTTTAAAATTTATTTTTAACATCAGCACATCAAAATAACCCAAAAATACTAAAAAATTATTTTGAAGCAAATAAATTTCAAATTTTAACAAAAAGCAGGTTTAACCTCAATGCCAAACAGACAGGAAGCAAAGATAAAATTCTTTTCATTCTGGAGCATTATGAGTTCTTTTTTAATTCTTTGTAATTATTCTATTTCTTTAAAAAAAGCTTTTTTAGATCTCATCTTTCCTTCTCTCAGTTTTTTCTTCAAACACTTCACCTACCTCACATATTCCGTCAAATACTTGATTGTATCAATCCTTCTCTGCTCTTCTATCTCTGGATAGTCCAACTAATGAACTTAATTCTAGATTTTCAATTGTATTGTTCACTCTATTTAGAAAGTAAATTGTGATAGCAAAAATCACTCTTGTAAACCTTTGAGAGCTAGATATAAACTCTTGGAATTGGCGAGGTATTGTCACCAATAAAAAATTCTTGAGGGCATATCAGGAGATAAACGGCTAGTTTGGGTAGAGTTATAATCAGGAGATAAACAGTTAGTTCATGTGGGTGAGCTTGTGTTTGTGTAAATAGAAAGCAAAAATAAAATTCTTGTCATTCTGGAGCATTATGATTTCTTACTTAATTCTATGTAATTGTTCTATTTCTTTAATAAAGCTTCTTTTTTATATTTCTTTCCTGCTCAGTCTTTTCTTCAAACACTACACCAAAAAACCTTACATATTCCATCAGACTTGATTTACAAACTGTATAGCAAAATTTCTGTTCAGGGAAGCTTCCCATCTGAATAATTTAGAGAGGGATACCTATAAGAAATCTTTAAAATATCAAATAAGAAAAAAAAACGAACTAATAATAATAATAATAAAACCTCTTGGTAAACAAACATAGAAGCTTCCCATCTGATCAGAAAGAAACAGAGCGGTTCAGGTTCTGGATAGTTCAAATAATGAACTTAACAAAATCTAGATTCTTTTGAGCTCTAAGGGATGGAGATCTGCTATTGACACATATATCTGCCAGACATAGACTACAAACCAAACCAGATCCCAAACAAATTTACATATCAATTGAGCTTCTTGATTGCAAAATAGAAAAACAAAAAACCTTACTTATTTCTATGCAATCGAGGCTCTCTTCAGACACAGCAATGAGGTCCTCCCTCTACTCCGATTAGGATTTTGATCAGTACCTGTATTTTTATTTATTTTGTTAGATTTGATCAAGACTTTAATCTCCTCTTTGACTTGTGACTTTGTGAAGGTAATGGCTGTTTGAAATGGGCTTGTCAGAGAAAGCTGTGATGCATTTTTTGGGCTTATAAATTTTGTTCAAGATTTTAGTCTCCTCTTTCCTTAAATATTTTTTTTGGTAGCATTCTATTAGAAACAATTATCTATATTAAAATTTAATAGTTATTGAACTTTAAGAACAGAGTGAGAATCTTGCCCCAAAAAAATAAATCAATTCAAGGTTGGGAGAGAGAAGAACCAAAATCCTAAAAGGTGTCTGTTTAAAAAAGTTGAAATAATTAGGCAAAGGCTTACTGGAAAGAAGAACAATTATACTGAAGATTTATTAAGGACTATGAGCGAGACAACTATCTACCAGGTCATAAAGAAAATCTAAGTGTACATGATATTGAATATTTATTAAGGACTATGATACTGAAGATTTATTATACATTTTTTCTTGCATAGAAGAATAGATATAGTCAAAGCCATGGCTTTGATCTCAGTTGCAATTGGAGGGTCATTAAAATTTAGACCAAAGCAAAATTGAAGAAACATTAACTAACAAAAAAAGAAAGAAAACAGGGCAAAGGTATTTAGTTTCAAAATTCAGGGTTCTTAACATAAGTTGCAGATTAGTAATCTCATGATGAATCGGGTACTGAGTTTGATTAGCACAAAGGATATGTTGGTGTAAGATCATTTTAACATGTTAAATTTGAAAATTCTACTCCCTCTGTGCCATTACCATCGGCCCTTTCACAAAAGAACAAAAAAAACACAAGGTTTAAGGAAGCACCGACAGTCCACTATTCTTGCTTTACCCCTAAGCTGTCTTGACCACTCTGCATTCTCATATTGTAAATTTAAAAGGAGTCAAAAGGAGGAATTTGATAGTCATAAAACTTTTTACTTTGAAATAAAATGGGACCAGTACAAATTGCAAAAGGGCCATTAGTAACAGGATGGGGAACATAACAAGGCAGGTGGAACATAACAAGGGCCATTTTTATTCATTACTTTTTTACTTTAGTATGCTTTTCTTTTTTCATCCCTAAGTTGTGTTAACTGCTGCTACGCATTATTGTATTGTACATTTAAAAGGCCCTAAAGGATGCAATAGGAATTCTGATAGTTATAAAACTGACTTTCAAAATGGCCAAATAAAATGGGTCAGCTAAAAATTGCAGACGGGCTATTAATAATAGGATGGAGGCCGTACACAAAAAGATAGGTAGAAAATCACTAAAAGAAAATATAATTTTACCATTTTTTCATTTATGGCCAAAAATTTATAGAATAGCAGGAAGAAAATGTTTGCATTCTTATTGATAAGAGCAACAATTAAAGTGGAATGCAAAAGTTGATTTGATTTCTGAAACTCAATTGATCATACACACACTCCAATAGACAAACGTATTATTAACAAGATATATGTCAAGGCTATTTTTGTCTCCCAAAAACAAAAGGTATAATACTGAACCAAAACCATTTGTGCACTTTATATACTGGATAGATTGGCAACATTATATAATTCAGAACCTTTCATTCAAGCAGATCAAGAACAAGAGAAAACAATTCTTGAAGATTTATTAAGGACTATGAGTGAGAAAACCATCTACCAAGTCATTAGTAATCTCATGATAAATCAGATTAGCACAAAGGATATGTTGGTGTCAGATCATTTTAACATGTTAAAAGCACGTTCCTTTCCAGCCACTTGAGCTTAAAAAAGCAAACCTTAACATTTGAAAATTCTACTCCCTCTATGCCATTAACATTGGCCCTTTTGCACCAAAAAAAAAAAAAAAAAACACAAGGTTTAAGGAAGCACCAACAGTCATTTAATTAGAGTTGGCTTTAGCATGCTATTCTTTTTTCAACCGTAAGGTGTCTTAACTACTATGCATTCTTGTATTAAAAATTAGAGAACATAATGATAAATTTCATCATTAAATTAGAATACAAATTTGATAAATCAATTTAAATAAAGTGAATTTGAGGTTTTACCTGGTAAAGGAGAGATCATAATTTGTGATGAGAATCTCATTTTAACCTGCTACTCTTTTTTTCAAATAAATTCTGCATAAAAGAACAAAAAAGATATGAATAGAAATGAGTTTGAAAAGAACAATAAACAGATAAAGGATTTTAAGTTTGCAATTTTCTCCAGATAAATGAATTTGGAAAAACAAAATCCACCGATTACCTTGCATCTTTAGATCTGGCAATGGATAGGGAAAGGTGATTTCCTGGCACAAGGACACACTATAGCACACAGTTTCCACCCTCATAGTATCTTTAGCCACCATCAATTGTCTTCTCCAGCATCCCAACAAATTCAAGAGAACAAAAGAGACTCCATTAGTCAAAACTTTTATCTTCGTTAAATTCATGAAATTTATGCATGTGCCAATTCAAAAGATGAAAGACATTAAGGAGATTGGAGATCACAATCCACATATATCTAACAACTTTTCTGAACAGACACCCAAAAGGGCTGTATTTTTTTAGGAGAAACGAGCCAAAGTTTAATTTCCAATACCTCTCTAGAACAAAAACAGAACTATTCAATGGCTGGTGTCAAAGAATGAAAACCACTTATTCTGGTTTTATCCCATATGCCACTGCAACTTAATGTAGTTGCAGAGCATGCGTGAAGCATCTACCATAGTAATGCCAAACTCACATTCGCATCTACCCAAATGTAAAATTTGGGCATTAAGGTTTTAATCTCCTCTTCCCGTAACTATTCTTTTTGGTAGCATTCTATTAGAAACAATTAGCTATATCAAAATTTAATAGTCATTGAACTTTAAGAATAGACAGCGAGAATCTTGCCCCAAAAAAATAAATAAATTCAAGGTTGAGAGAGAGGCGGACCAAAATCCTAAAAGGTGTCTGTTTAAAAAAGTTGAAATAATTAGGCAAAGGCTTACTGGAAAGAAGAACAATTATATTGAAGATTTATTAAGGACTATGAGCAAGACAACTACCTACCAGGAGAGATCATGATTTGTGATGAGAATTTGAAAAGAACAACAAGTAGATAAAGGATTAGAAGATTGCTACGTTTTCCAATAAAAAGATAAATGAATTTGAAAGGAAAAAGAAATCCACTGATTACCTTGCATCTTTTAGATCAGGCAATGGATGGGGAATGGTGATTGAAGGCATTTTGTCCAGTAACTACCCAAGCAAAAGCGCAGAATTTCTGAACCACTGGTCCTAAAGAAAATTTATCTTCAAGAAGCTTCTTTGCAGTTTTATCAACATGAGGTTTCAGTATTATTCAGAAGTTCCTGGGACAAGGACATGCTATGTTACAGAGTTTCCACCCACCCGGTATCTTTAGCCATCATCAAATGTTTTATCCACCATCTGTATAAATTCAAGAGAACAAAAAAGAATCAATTAGTCACAACTTCATCTGTTAAATTCATGAATTTTATGCCTGTGCTGATTCAAAAGCTGAATATCAACAAAGAGATTGGAGATCACAATTCCAAAGATCTAACAACTTATCTGAATTGACATCCAAAAGGCTGTATTTTTTTTTATTTCATTCAGCACAAACAGAAGAACTCAAGAAAATCAACTAAAAAAATCAAATCATTAAGAGGATAAACGTAGCCATATGTATCTTGCCAATAACCCCCATGATAATTACAAACCTAGAACAAGTCCTCCTTTGGGGTGCGAGTCTGAGCAGTAAATGTGAAAGAAGAAAAAAGACGACCTGGAGTTCTGAGGCCATGATAATCGATAAAAAAAATAAACAAAGACCGTCAATGACTGGAACATAGAGATAACCATGCACGTGTGGCAGATCTGTTACAGATCCAAACAAACTCCCAAAAACAAATTAAAGCAATCAAAAGGATAACCACCCTAACTTCAACCTGGAAAATTGAGAAACTTCGTAACAGCACATCAAATAAACAACTGAATCCATGGCATCTCTTCTATTTAAGTCCTCTTCTGTGTTGTGAGATGAGAGAGACGAAAATATTACCATATACTTGGTGGGTCTTGGTGGGTCTTGGTGGGTGGGAGTTCTTCAGCACATCAAATAAACCACTGAATCCAGGCATCTCTTCGTTTTCTCTTCTGGTGGGTTTGTAAGGGAGGGACGGGAATCGGGGGGGGGGGGGGGGTTGTGAACAGTAACACATTTTTGTGAACGGTAAATTTTTTTTTTTTTAAATACTGTTTTTTTATGCCTTTTGAGATTCGTTTTGCTTCTTTATTTCCTTTTTTTAATTATTTCTTTTTGTTTTTTTATGCCTTTTGAGATTCCTTTCGCTTTTTTTTTTCTTTTTTAATTATTTTTTTATTTAATTTAATTTGGTAATGTTAAATTTTTTTTATTTAGTTATTAGACTTTCATGACAAATATCCTGAGTTTCACGGGTTAACCTGGTTTCACGGGTGAACCCAGTTAATTCCGGATTGACCCGTCAGTTTTTATTATTATTATTTTCATAAATATTTTTATTTAATTTAGTTTGTTAATGTTAAATTTTTTTTATTTAGTTATCAGACTTTCATGACACAAATGCTGGGTTTAACAGGTTAACATGGTTTATCGAGTTAACCCGGATTTTTTTTCTTTTTAATTAATTGTTTTTTGTTTAGTTCAGTTTGTTAATGTTCACTTTTTTTTATTTAGTTACCAGACATTCATGACACGGATCCCGGGTTTAACGGGTTAACTTGATTTGACGAGCTAACCTGAATTTTCTTTTTTGTTTTTTTTTTCTTTTTAATTATTTTTTTCGTTTAGTTTAGTTTGTTAATGTTAAATTTCTTTCTATTTAGTTTTTTTTCTTCTTAGAGGTTTTTTTTCTTTTATTTTTTATTTTTAATTAATTTAGTTTATTAATATTAAATCTTTTTCTAAGTAGTTCTCGGCTGATGTCTTAAGTTTTTTTTTTTATGCCTTTGACTGTAGACTGCACAGTGCAGTCCACAGTGAAAAGGCTGATGCCTTTTTTTTTCTTTTTAATTAATTTTTTTTGTTTAATTTAAATTGTTAATGTTAAATTTTTTTTCTATTTAGTTATCAAACTTTCATTACACGGATTCCGGATTTGACAGGTTAACCTGGTTTGACGAGTTAGCCCAATTAATTCTGGGTTAACCCATTAATTTGTTTTTTTCTTTTTAATTATCAAACTTTCACGATGCGAATTCAAGGTATGATAGGTTAACCTGGTTTGAAGGGTTAACCCAATTAATTCATATTTTTTTTTCATTAGTTTTTTTTTTTCCTGTTGGTTTTTTTCTTTTTAACTAATCTATTTAATTATCACACGTTTATGACACGATCTTGCAGCCAGACCCACGTCCAATGCTATTGGGTCTGGTATTGCAGTCCAGACACTTTTATGTTATGGGTTAACCCAAGTTTAATGTTATTATTAATATTATGAACATTACTCTTGGGTCAGGCGTTGCAACCAAACCTGAGACTTTTGGATATAACTTTACAAAAAAACCTAACACTTTTAGATCTTAAGCTATTTTTAAAATGCAAAAAATAATTGACCCGCGGCATCGCACGAGGCATGTAACTAGTTATTATTACTATGCATCAAATACACCACTAATAGCTTAGCGTTTTACTGTGCATCAAATAAACCACTGAATCAAGGCATCTCTTCGTTTTCTCTCCGGGTGGGTTTGAATGGGAGGGACGGCAAATAGGTGTCCCTGGTTATTGAACAGTGGGATATCATCATCATTATTATTATGTCTATTAAGAATAAACTAAAACTGCTCAGTGTTTTGCTGTGCAAGTCCACAGTGAAACGCTGAGCAGTATTCTCCTTTTTTTTTTTCTTTTCACTTTTTTTGATTTTTTTTTTCAATTTTTTTTTGTTTTATTTTTTTTCTATGCCTTTATAGTTTTTTTTTTTTGCCTTTTTCTTTATGTTTTTTTCTTTTAATGAATTTTTTTGTTTAATTTAGTTTGTTAATGTTAATTTTTTTATTTAGTTATCAGATTTTCATGACACGGATCCCGGGTTTGACGGGTTAACCTGATTTGACGAGTTAACTCGAATTTATTTTTTTTTTGCTTTTTTTCTTTTTAATTAATAACATGTACTAAAATTGTTCAGTGTTTTACTGTGCAGTCCACGTGAAACGCTAAACTGTTTTTTTTTGTTTTTAATTTTTTAATTTATTTTTGCTTTTTATGCCTTTATGGGTTTGTTTTTTTTGCTTTTTTTCTTTGTGTTTCTTTAATGATTTATTTTTGTTTAATTTAGTTTGTTAATGTTAATTTTTTTATTTAGTTATCAGATTTTCATGACACGGATCCCGGGTTTGACGGGTTAACCTGATTTGACGAGTTAACTCGAATTTATTTATTTTTTGCTTTTTTTCTTTTTAATTAATAACATATACTAAAATTGTTCAGTGTTTCACTGTGCAGTCCACGTGAAACCCTAAACTGTTTTTTTTTGTTTTTAATTTATTAATTTATTTTTGCTTTTTATGCCTTTATGGGTTTGTTTTTTTGCTTTTTTTCTTTGTGTTTCTTTAATGATTTTTTTTTGTTTAATTTAGTTTGTTAATGTTAATTTTTTTTTTAGTTATCAAACTTTCATGACACGGATCCCGGGTTTGACGGATTAACCTGGTTTGACGAGTTAACCCAGAATTTTTTTTTTTGCTTTTTTTAAAGTTTGACGAGTTAACCCGGAATTTGTTTTTTGCTTTTTTTCTTTTTAATTAATTTTTTTTTTCATTTAGTTTAGTTTTTTAATGTTAAATTTCTTTCTATTTAATTATCAGACTTTCATGACACGTATCCTGGGCTTGACGGGTTAACCCGTCAATTTATTTTTATATTTAGTTATCAAACTTTCATGACGTGAATCCTAGATTTGACGGGTTAACTAGTGTATTATGCCTCTTCTCCACCTTTCGGTACTGCAGATAACGTGTCGAGTGCAAATTACATAAACTCTATAAAGCTAGAATACCCCTGGCTTTCTTAAGATTTACATACCCCTTCATTTTACTAGAATACCCCTTCAACCTTGCTATCAAAAGTCATTGGAAGGTACTTTCGTGATGACTTCCTGAACCATACTTTTTTGGTTTGAATCGTTTGAGATGGCTGACTGAGGAGTCGTTAATTGGTAATCTAGAAGTTATTTTTTAAAATATTTTTTATTTTAAAATATATTAAAATAATTTTTAATATTAACACATCAAAATACTATAAAAATATCAATTTAAAATAAAAAAATTAAATATTTTCAAAAATACTTTTAAAATATAAAATCAAATATTACGGGTGTCCATTAGATTTCACTTGCTAATTATGTTACTGTTGATTGTCAAATTTGATAATAAAGTACTGTTTTCGTGTTGCCAACGAAAGCACAGCGGCTCAAATGCAGACCTTGTGTTTAATTTTTTTCCCTTGCCACCCAGCCTAGATTTAGTTTATCTGGAGTGGCAATGTAGCACAGCGAAGTAGGCTTTTGCCTCCCAAAAACCCTCGAGGGGAGGCTTTACTAAGCTGTGAATTGGTCGTAGAGGATTTAGCTAGTTACCATAGCTAAAACAGCTCAGTTTTTTGTTGCGTAAATTCACATAAAACACTGAGCTGTTTTTTTTTTTCTTTTCTCTTTTTAGTTTGCCTTTTTAGGTTGTTTTTATTTTATCTTCTTTTATCTTTGTTTTTTTTAAAGTTGTTTCGTTTTTTTTTAATGAATGTTTTTTTTTTTAATTTTTTTTTGTTAATGTAAAATTTTTTATGCATCGTGGTGTGAATCCCTTTAGAGAGACCAAAAACAGGAAAATCATGGTGGGTATCGATCCGAAATGCTTATAAAAAAGAAAAAGAAAAAAATGAAGACGAGAGTTATCCCAAAACCCTTTGAAAGTGACATCAAAGGAAATTGAATGTGAGCTGGACCGGTGGCGAGACAAAAGGTAAGTGACATCATGACATCTCTTCTTTTCTGGTTCTTCTAGGGCTTTCCAGCCCTCTTTTGATAAGTGAGACGAGAGAGACGAAAATATCCCTTTACTTGCAGGTGAGAGTTCTGCCATGAATAAAATAGAGAGACCCGATCTGTTGCAGATCCACCAAACCAGAAAACCAAATTAAAAAAAAAAAATCAAAAGAATAATTAAATAAATCAAATAACCACCATAACTTTCAATCTGGAAAATAGAGAAGATTTGAATAGAACATCGAACAAACAACCGAATTAAAACAGAAAATAGCTGTCTGCATCTCTTCTATAGGTTTTTTTTTCCTATTCTTCGTACATTTCAGTTTGCTGTTGTGTTTAGAAATTGAGAGTTAAGAAGGGGTGAGAAAAAATTTAAAATTTTTGATTAAACTGAGAAAATTAAAAACAAAAAACTAATTAAAGAAATCAAATCATGAAAAAAACTAATTAAATTAATTAGAATATTTTTAAAAAAATTAGTTAAGTTTAATTTCAATTTTATAAGGCTAAAATTGATAAACCTCGACGAACCATTTCAAATTAATAAAAAAAATATTATAAAAAAATATTTTCCATTTTAACCTAATAACCCTAGCAACCGCCCTCTCCAGAGACATAGGCAGTGTGGTTGCGGTTGCTTTTCAAATAGCTTTTCGTGCCGAAATACATGTCAATGATGTTTTTTTATTTTTTTAAAATTATTTTTGACATCAGCACATCAAAACGATCCAAAAAGTACAAACCGCACTCAATTTTAACAAAAAAAAATTTTAAATTTAACGAAACGCAGTTACAAACACAATTCCAAACATTCTTATAAACATGGTACACCTCAGTTCTCACAGCCTCCCACGATAACACTCACAAGTCCACACTCAGTTCTTCGTTCTTCAATCTTCATTTTGTAATCTTCATTAGTCATCACCATATCTAAGCAAATCAACCACCTCCCATCTAAGTTCTCACACGCCACATCCAACCTTTCAATCTTCATTCTTTAATTTGAAAGGTGAATATTCCAAGCACGGCCCCACAGATTAGAGGCAGCGGCACAACAATAATAAATCTTTTTGATTAAAATAATATTTGATAATAATTGTGATTTAAAATATTTTTATTTAAAAATATATTAAAATAATATATTTTTTATTTTTAAAAATTATTTTTAAAATCAACATATTAAAACTATTTAAAATTATATATATAAAATTTTTTTTTAAAAAAATCAACGCGCTAAAGTAAATGTTCTGTGTTGCGCGTCCAAGTCCTGTTCTGTGTTGTGAGATGAGAGAGACGAAAATATTACATTATACCCTCTGAGAAAACTAATCTAGTGTAATTACTGGCATACCCCTCTATCTCTATCATTTAATCTTAAAAAAGAATTCGCTACCTTCAACTGAAGGACAATTTTGTATTCTCGCTATTGAGTGGTCATGAGTCATTTTCATTGTTGACTGAAAAAAGAATACCCTACCCTACCATGTTTCGCCTCAAAAGCATTCACAATGCAAAACTTTAACTTTTTTATTATTAAGTAATACTCTAAAAGGCGTGGGGAAAGCACTGTAGCTTCCCCACGCCTTTCACTTATTAATACATTATATTATTATAATTATTATATTATATTATAATTATTATTACTATCCTTTCACTTATTAATATATTATATTATTATAATTATTATATTATATTATAGAACTGTCTTTATTTTTTTTCGTTTTTAATTTTTTTTGTTTTTTTTAATGAAATTTTTTTTGTTTGATTTAGTTTGTTAATGTTAATTTTTTTTATTTAGTTATCAGATTTTCATGATACGGATCCCGGGTTTGATGGGTTAATCTGGTTTGACGAGTTCACCCGGATTTTTTTTTTAATTAATTTTTTTTGTTTAGTTTAGTTTGTTGATTTTAAATTTCTTTCTATTTAATTATCAGACTTTCATGACACGTATTCTGGGCTTGACGGGTTAACTTGGTTTGATGGGTTAACCCAATTAAATCTGGGTAAACCCGTCAAATTTTTTTTTTCTATTTAGTTATCAAACTCTTACAACGCGAATCTCAGGTCTTACGGGTTAACCTGGTTTGAAGGGTTAACCCAATTAATTCATATTTTTTTTCTTTTTCTTCATTAGTTTTTTTTTTCTCCTGTTGGTTTTTTTTCTTTGTTTTTTTCTTTTTAATTAATCTATTTAATTATCACACTTTTATGACACGATCTTGCAGCAAGACCCACATATAATATTCTTGGGTCTGGTGTTGCAGCCAGACTCACTTAAACTTGGATCATACAAGTTTAATGTTATTATTAATATTATAAATATTACTTTTAGGTCAGACGTTGCAGCCAAACCCAAAACTTCTAGGTATAACTTTGTAGAAAAACCTAACACTTTTAAATTTTAATTTTTTAAAAAATATAAAAAATAATTAATCCGCGCCATCGCGAGGATCATGTAACTAATTTGAGCTAAATATGACGGAAAAAGACGAAAAGGGGGGTGGGGCAAAAATATTACGTGAGCGTTTGGTGATGTCGCTACGATTGCACTACCGTTTGGTTAAGAAAAAAAAAGTGTTTTATGCTTGTAGGATCCACTAATTTTGCTGCTTCTCTCGTGAGAAGAGTCACGTGATCCGATCAGGTGAACAATAAAGATATTTTTTTACTGTTCTGACCGAATTAGATTCGGTTTAAAGTTAAAAAATACAAATCAGATCCGACCCTACCATGTCTTGTATTCTCGCAATTGAGCGGTCATGAGTCATTTTCATTGTTGACTGAAAAAAGAATACCCTACCCTACCATGTTTCGCCTCAAAAGCATTCACAATGCAAAACTTTAACTTTAACTTTAACTTTAAATTGAATTGAAGCAGTGAATTTATTATAGTTATGATGCCTGGTAGATGTAAATATATTTTTTAATTAAAAATATATTAAAATAATTTTTTATTTTGACTTCAAAATGATAAAATAATAAAAAAAAAACGAAAATAATTTAAATAACAGACTAAATCATATTGCCAAACAATACAAATTAAAGTAGTCTCCATAGGCCAATCCCCAGCCCTTTTAATTTAATGTAATAAAATTTGTTTAGTTTACAATAAGTTAACTTTTTAAACTGATTTTCCTGTTAAATAAATTACTCCAAATACGTTAATAAATATTGATTAATTAAGGCAGAAAGAGAAATCACCATCCATTAAAAATTGATAAATAATGGAAAGGAAAGTCAACAACATATAATAAACTACAATTTTTTTGTTGAAGGTAGCAAGAGAGATGTGAGAGGGTGCAGATAAAAAAGAGTAACAAGAACTCGGGAGCTTCTACATACTTTAAATAGGCATTTTGGATTATTTTCTTTTTCTTAAAGCAAGTATTCAAACAATATATTACAGATAACGTTACCAGGTTGCGGTCATACTACTAAAAATAGCACTTGTAATTTCAATCACACCACGCAATTATATATATATATATATATATATATATATATATATATATATATACTACAGTCTTTCATCAACCGTAATTCTCTTCAATGGCTCGGTATGGTTACACTGGCAACTCATTTGGCTCTTGGGCTTGGCCGTAGTGTTGACAAAGGCGAACTGCATTGCAAAGGGATTCACGCAATTGTAACAATTCCTCGCGTAAAGTATATGCTACCCATATAAATAACACCACCCGCGCGGAAAGAAGTAACCACCAAATTCTTGGGACAGGGATTATGAGTAGCAGAGCAATGGCGAGAGCTCCGGCCAGAAGACTGGCGCCAGCAGCAATTGATTGGAAGTGACCAGCTGCAAGTTTAACTTCCCATGCACTACTTACAATATGGACGAGCACAGCAACAACGGACATGGTTATGATAGCATCGTGTGTACTAGACGGAGAGAGAGATTCAGATTTCAATTGGATAATGGCAGCCAGTGCTCCAATAACAGAGAAAAACCAACCATGTCTTTCCATTCCCCTATCAAATTAAAAACGAAAACTGCTTTAGACCACAGAAACAATTAATAAATGTATAAAGTTAAACTAAAAGAGTGATCAGCATGAAAACAAATGCTGCAACTACTTGCAGTGTTTGTTTTGAGGGGGAAGGGAAGGGAGGGGCGGGGTTAGAACCCTTCACCATGCATGCCACATGATCCATGCCAAACAAAAGCCCATAAACCAACTTAGTCGATTCAAAGAATGAAAGCCACTTCTTGTGGTTTTATCCCATATGCCACTGCAACTTGATGCAGTTGCAGAGCATGCATGAAGCATCTACCATGCCATAGTACTGCCAAACTCACATTCACATCTACCCAAATGTAAAATTTGGGCATTATTGTTTCAAGTAAAAGATCAAAATAATCTTACAAGAGATCAAAATAATCTTAAAAGATCATAATACTTGATTGTATTAATCCTTCTCTGCTCTCCTATCTCTGGATAGTTCAACTAATGAACTTAACTCTAGATTCTTTTGAGCTGTAAACCACAAAACCCCCAATTTCTTAAACCAGAACTTCATTTATGGGACAGAGACTAAGATCTAACATTGTCACATGTATCTATACAAGAAATCTCAACAATTCCTAACCAGAAAGAGAGTACAGAGCTTCATTTATGGGACAGAGACTAAGATCTACCATTGTCACATGTATCTATACAAGAAATCTCAACACTTCCTAACCAGAAAGAGACTGCAGACACGAACCCATGAATAACAAACAAATTCACTTAGCAATTGAGCTTCATGACTCAAAATGGAAATTCAAAAGCAAAAACCTTACTTGTAATGTTCTTGAGATGCAGCAATGAGGTCGTCTCACAAGATCTCTTAGCAGCTGGAGTTTTGTGAGCAAGCTTTTTTATGTTTTTTTTTTCTTATTTTATAAATCATAGATTGTTTAGGGTTTTAATCTGCTATGGTATTTCTCTAAATCGATTGAGTGCTTGACTTTGTAATGACTTGTGTTGGGCTTCTGTGCACCACTCATTTAGCTATGCTAAAATTTAAATGTTATTCATATAATAGTAGGTAATGAATAAAGAAGTATGAATATTGAAATTTAAGAATAGACAGTAAAAAATATGACCAAAAAAAATAAAGAAATTCAAGGTTAAGAGAGAGGCAGACCAAACTTCTAATCCGGATTTCAGATGATACCTTAATTGGATTGCCATGCTATCATACAATTTCTACCAAGGAATTATTGTTTAGTGGAAAGAAAGTGAGAAACAAAACACATAAAAGGAGTGTTTAATAAAGTTGAAATAATTTGGAAAAGGCTTACTGGAAAGAACAATTATTGAAGATTTATTGAGGACTATGAGTGAGAAAACCATCTACCAAGTCATTAGCAATCTCATGATAAATCAGATTAGCACAAACGATATGTTGGTGTCAGATCATTTTAACATGTTAAAAGCACGTTCCTTTCCAGCCACTTGAGCTTAAAAAAGCAAACCTTAACATTTGAAAATTCTACTCCCTCTATGCCATTAACATTAGCCCTTTTGCACAAAAAAAAAAAAAAACACAAGGTTTAAGGAAGCACCAACAGTCATTTAATTAGAGTTGGCTTTAGCATGCTATTCTTTTTTCAACCGTAAGGTGTCTTAACTACTATGCATTCTTGTATTAAAAATTAGAGAACATAATGATAAATTTCATCATTAAATTAGAATACAAATTTGATAAATCAATTTAAATAAAGTGAATTTGAGGTTTTACCTGGTAAAGGAGAGATCATAATTTGTGATGAGAATCTCATTTTAACCTGCTACTCTTTTTTTCAAATAAATTCTGCATAAAAGAACAAAAAAGATATGAATAGAAATGAGTTTGAAAAGAACAATAAACAGATAAAGGATTTTAAGTTTGCAATTTTCTCCAGATAAATGAATTTGGAAAAACAAAATCCACCGATTACCTTGCATCTTTAGATCTGGCAATGGATAGGGAAAGGTGATTTCCTGGCACAAGGACACACT
>Ga0325401_1000837_pt1 | contig 24256 bp, 12 predicted proteins | sample PopdelMetagenome_FD_205666 | JGI IMG/M metagenome (GOLD analysis project Ga0325401, IMG submission 205666) | Populus deltoides microbial communities from Bellville, Georgia, United States - Xylem-PdKOR-R2 | ecosystem: Host-associated > Plants > Phyllosphere > Stem > Wood/Secondary xylem | place...
AAGTCCCATGACTGCAAAGATGTGGAGTTCTCTAGTTTTGAAGCAGAACAAGAAAGGAACAGCTAAAAGCTCTGCTAAATTTAGAGTGTTCGCCGTCAAGTCTGAGAGCGGCACTATCAATAGGATGGAGGATCTTCTAAATTTAGATCTTACTCCGTACACTAACAATTTCATTGCTGAGTACATCTGGTACTATCGTCTATGCTAATCTAATTTGATCAGTTCAAATAGCTATGATATTGTGTTTTCTGGATTGAGTCTGAGTTCACTTGGAATAGTAAATTTTAAACTAGTTGCATCAGTAAGGTTATGGCATTGATCTTTCGACATCTCAATGAGTAGACTTGGGATCACTCATGATACTATTCATTTTGATACAGGATTGGAGGATCTGGCATTGATCTTCGTAGCAAGTCAAGGGTAATAAGACGTTGGTGATATTACTTGGTGAAATAAATTGCATGCCTTTTCATTTAAGGATTAGATTTTCTCATGCCCTTTCTTTTTTCGTTGCTATCGGTTGATGTCTACAGACAATTTCAAAGCCTATAGAACATCCATCCGAGCTTCCCAAGTGGAACTATGATGGATCAAGTACTGGACAAGCACCAGGAGAGGATAGCGAGGTCATTCTATAGTAAGATCTCATGAAAAATCTGATAGCATTCTGTATTTCTTTCTATTATCAAGCAATAGTATTGACTTAACACCTTATCCCAGTCCCCAGGCAATTTTCAAGGACCCATTCCGTGGAGGAAACAACATCTTGGTGAGTGTTGTCTAGGAAAAGTAACCAGTTATGGTTCTGAGGAATTGAATTCTTAGGGAAATTGAACGGCATAAATCACTCCATTGACATTGTCTTGTCCATTCTACAAAGGTTATGTGTGATACATACACTCCACAAGGTGAGCCCATCCCTACAAACAAACGCCATCGGGCTGCTGAGATTTTCAGCAACAAGAAGGTTGTAGATGAAGTTCCATGGTATGTCTTCTTAAGCTGTCTTGGTTTTACTACCATGCTTGTTTCAACACGTCAGTCTTTTGTTAGTTTTTTTCCTTTCAACAAATCAACATGCGCAGGTTTTGAAGTAGAGTTCATGTACTTTGTGATAAATATGTGGTTAGGATTAGATGTGCTAATCCTCTGTGATCTCTTAACATAGGTTTGGGATAGAGCAAGAGTACACCTTGCTTCAAAGAGATGTGAAGTGGCCTTTGGGCTGGCCTGTTGGAGGCTATCCTGGTCCTCAGGTAATAGTCTGCTTGTAAAAATTCCAGTTTTATTTTTGACATCACCATATAAGACATGGGATTATAATATACAATGGTGATTTCTGTCTATTTCAGGGTCCTTATTATTGTGGAGCTGGCGCTGATAAATCGTTTGGTCGTGACATATCTGATGCACATTATAAGGCTTGTTTATATGCTGGAATTAATGTTAGCGGCACCAATGGGGAGGTTATGCCAGGCCAGGTTTGCCTCTTGCCTCTTGCCTTTAGCATTTTCATATCATGCACAACTCAATAATGTAGCTAACAGTGTAACTCTCTTTAATCACTACATGAATCTTTTGTTGTTATGCAGTGGGAATATCAGGTGGGTCCTAGTGTGGGCATTGATGCTGGAGATCATATCTGGATTTCAAGATACATTCTAGAGGTAATTCACCTTTATATTAAAAATTTGAACGCAAGAAAGAAACTCTAAGGAGAAAGTTGGTGTATTGAAAGACATCTCTCCATAAGCTCCAGTCACTTTTCTTATTCTATCAGTATCCTTGTCAAAGATTTGCCCTTGTTTTCTTCATAAACTTGCCCTCTTCTTCCTTCAATTAGTTTCGTGCTGCACTTTAAGGTATCTATAATTTATCAGACTGGGAAGTTTTGGAATACCCTAAATTGGAGATGGGTAAAACTGAAGATGGTTATGGGGGAGGATTTGAGTTTGTTTTAGCATCAAAATGATTTCTTTTTTTCTCATCCTCTGTTCTGACAGAGAATCACTGAACAAGCTGGTGTCGTGCTCTCACTCGATCCAAAACCAATAGAGGTAATACATATTCTCATTTAGCTTTATTATGATTTTCAGAGAACAGTTTATAGTTCTCTTTAATATTATGAATGCATATATTCTCTGTGTTGGTAGGGTGATTGGAATGGTGCTGGATGCCACACCAATTACAGGTAAAAGCACTATCATTTTATCTTGAATATTAATGCTTTTATAGTACCAAGGCACACGGAATGTAAGAGAATACTGAGTGATAAATATATTGCTATGTCTGACAGCACAAAGACCATGAGGGAGGAAGGAGGCTATGAAGCAATAAAGAAGGCAATCTTAAATCTGTCACTTCGCCATAAGGAACACATTAGTGCTTATGGTGAAGGAAATGAGAGAAGGTTGACAGGAAAGCATGAAACAGCAAGCATTGACACATTTTCCTGGGTATGCTCTTAAGATATATGAAATTCCAATGAACTGAAAACACATAAATCAGAAGGGAGTTTTTCTTTGCCATAAATTGTTAACAGGTTTTCAATTGTTAATGTGCAGGGAGTGGCTAATCGTGGCTGTTCCATCCGGGTGGGACGTGAAACTGAGAAGCAAGGAAAAGGTACTGAGTAAGCTAATTTTACAAAGACTCCTTTCAAAGTGATTGGTGCGTAAGTGAATTAGTTTTAAATGTCTTGTTAATTAGAAATATTTTTACAAAAGCATGAGACTTTACATGGCGTTCCCTTCAAGTAAGAATGTTGCAAATCCTGTGATGTTGTGACCATTTTCCATGAGTGACTTCTTTTGGATAGATTAAAATAAATGTGTTGGAATCGGTAGCTTCCCCAACTATACGAGTTATTTCCTATTTTTTACAATGTTATTGTTCTGCACTTTGGATCTGTCCTGGAATCAATATCTGCATTGTTGATCAATTTCCTGATTTTGCCTTATATTTTCTTTTTGCTATTAGGTTACTTGGAGGATAGACGTCCAGCCTCAAACATGGACCCTTATGTTGTGACTGCGCTACTTGCTGAGACTACAATTTTGTATGAACCAACACTTGAGGCTGAAGCTCTTGCTGCTCAGAAGCTGTCTATGAATGTCTGATATTTGTTGGTTGAAGATAACCTGAAGAGACTCAGGGAGCACCACTTGGATCTAGTTGGCCTGCGCATGGGAAACCTCTCTCTTATTTCTTCTGGACAGATCCTTGTAAATAAAGTTCCTGATGAACAAGTATTCATGCCCAAGATTGTAAAATGGCCTCTTAGTTTGAAGACATCCCGTGGATGAAAAGGGTCTTCATGATTAGTTTCAAGTAACGAATAATTTGTTTTGATGCTCAAACCATCGACGTTTTGAACCTTTCCCAGCTAATTGAAAATTATGGGCAGACTTTATCAGGCACTGTCAAATTGAGTTCTTTATTTATTTCCTTGGCCTTGTGTGGAAGTATCTAATATCATACTTAGATATCATAAAGATGATGTTCCAAAAATTGAAGTATACTAGGAATAGAACTCTTGGGTTGGATAATTGGTTAATTTATTGGTTCTAACAATCTCAAGCGTTCTTCTTAGCTAAGGAGGTTGATAACTTGTATTTGATGCTTTGTAAGTCAATATAGCTTGCAACTAGTACCTGCAAAAGTTTTTTTTTTTATGGAGGTAAGAACTCTTTGATGATTAAATTAGTATCTTTTTAGAGAGAGAAAATATAATAATATTCTAGAGAGATGCTCTGAAAATATGCATGTAGTAGTGAATGAAGATTCTGAACCTTTTGTTCTGAAAGTCTTATAGTATATTTATAACTCATGAGTTTTATCATTTTGTGATAAGGAGGGATCTAGAGTGTAATTTTACTCTCATAGCATTTAATGAGAAGTAAATATCTCTTACATCTATATTAATAATTGGTAAAAATATGGTGGGTCTTTAGAGGTCTTTTATGCACCTAAAAGGTATAGGAAAATTAGGATCCAAGACGTTAAATATAGTTGAGCCCATAGATTCCAAGCATTTCCCCTAGGCTACAACCAAGGAAGGTGGGTCCGTTCCTTGAGTGATCTCAAGTGAGGCTGGTCATTTTCTTAGATGTGCCTAAGAAAGAAGACGTCATTATCTTGATCATGTCCAAAGAAGAATGGTCGTTCCCTTGGGTGTGTCTAAGGGATGATGGTCATTCCTCTAGGTGTGCTCAAGGGAGGATACCCAAGAGAGGATGATCATTTTCTTGGTCCTTCCATGGGCCTAAGGGAGGATGGTCATTCCCTTGGACACGCCCAATGGAAGAGGTTAGCTATTCTTTTAGGCGTGTTGTGGTTTGGTCCACTGCCAAGCCCACGTACCTTAGACTTGGCTGACTACCAAGTCCAACTATCTTGGGTCTGGCCAGACCCACGTTATCTTGGACCAAATACATTGGGTCTAGCATGTTTGTTAGACCTGTATTACTTTGAACTTAGTTGACTACAAAGTCTAAATACCATGAACTTGGCTAACTACCAAATCCAAATACATTGGACCTGACATGTTTGTCAAACCTAAATTACCATGAACTTGGTTGACCGTCAAGTCCATGTATTTTGAATTTGACATGTTTGCTAGACCCACGTTATGTTGGATTTGGCTGACTGTCAAGTTTATGTACCTTAAGTTTGACATGTTTACTAGACTCACATTACTTTGAACTTCACTGCCTGTCAAATCCAGATACATTGAGTCTAGTATCAGATCCACGTTGCTTTGGACTTAACTAGTTGTCAAGTCCAAACACCATAGACCTAACATGTTTGTCAAATTTATTTGATTGAAAAAGATTCTTATTTATGAAATTAGTCTTAAAAAAAAGTTAATTCATCAAATAAGATTTATAATTATCAACTCGAACCCGGTAAGGTGGTTATTATTTTGCTTCTTTTTGGCTGCCAAACATGATCTAGAAATTGTCCTAATGCTATAATAAATTGTCTTAATTATTTCCCATGCCACCAATTGAACGAATAGGACAGTGCAGAAGAGAGACGGAGAACCATTTACAAGTATCTGCTATAGCATTCAAGCTGGAAACTGAAAAATCTTCTTCTTTGTTTGCTGGGCGTGTAGGAAAATTTGTGCAGAAAAATATTTTCCAGTTGAAGTGATGTCTGAGGCTCACTTTCCATTAACATAGCGAGAGAAAAGAAAGGACATGTGAACGCAGCTAATAGCTGGTGGTTTTAATATTAGAAGGTAGATATAGGATTCCAGGAAACTTTATTCCTTGTTTATCTGCTGATAAAGGAAAGGTATATTATCCCAAGCAAAAGCAAAGCCCTGCAGTAAACAGGCCGACAAGCCCCGCTTCAGACTCAGGTTGATTCCTTCCCCTTCAATGAGGCAAGCCCATGGAAAGGACTAGTTAGGGTAAGGAATTGAAGGCATTTCTTCAAAATCAAGACAACTCCATTTCATAATGAAAGTAAAGAAAGACATCAATCTGGCAGGACCAGCAACTATCTATTAAAGTTTCTGGATAAGACCAACTACTAGCATATATAAGAAAACGGATCTCTTCTTAGCATAACAAGCTAGGGTGACTAGTTTTCTCCTACTGTTTTTTGAGCCCGTCATAAGGCCATGGCTTCTGGAGCAAGCAAATCTGCTGCCTTCATGCTCTTAATCCTCAATATGGGGCTGTATTTTCTCATGATAGTAATCGGTTCATGGGCTATAAATCATGGGATTGTAAGATCTCGTGAAACAGGTGAATCAGATACCTTGCAGAGATATTTATTTTCACTTATGGATTGAATTTTTCAAGAAATTACTGACTTGTATGCACTTGTGCTTTACCTGTGTGAATCTATGCAGCGGCTATTTTGACAATCCCAGCACGCATCTTTCCGATATACTTCCCGATGGGAAATTTGGCAACAGGTTTCTTCATCATTCTCTCCCTTCTTGCCGGCGTTGTGGGCTTCACCTCCTCTATTACTGGACTTCATAACGTTTTTCTCTGGAATGCTCCAAACTTACACGCAGCATATGCGTCTTCTCTAGCATCATTGTCACTCACCCTTCTATCCATGGGGTTGATGCTTATGCCCTCTCACTCTGTCTCTACTTAGAATCTTCCATTTTTACTTTCAAACTCACATCGAATTTCAATTATTTCATGTTGGTTCATTCAAATATTTTACCAAGCCTTTTTCTCAATGTGCATTGCAGATTCGCATGCAAAGAGATCGACATAGGCTGGACAGATTCAGTCTTGGTATGTCTTTCTTTTTCCTTTGTGTGTGTGTGTGTGTTACAAGCAACGAGGGAAAGACTTTCTAACAGTGCATGGTATTGGATGTTGATGTTGATAAACAGCGTACTCTAGAAGTGGTGACAATAATTGTGAGTGGAACCCAATTATTGTGCACTGGTGCTATCCATGTTGGAGTAGAAGATATGGTCGCACGACAGAAGAACATGGGAGGAAGAGTTTGATTGAGCCTTCGATTTGAAGCCTGGCAACTTGTTCTGTATAAAAACACATATCTGTGGTAATAAATTAAACTGGATTTGACCATTGAGTGAGCAAATCATGTATTTCTTTTGTTGAGAATCTGTATGTAAGTGCATTTATTTTCTTAATTGGATTATGAAATGAAATTTATATACATGATGTTGTTACCATAAAGACGAGAGATTCCACGATTCTAAGTAATGCATGCCCCAAATCACGCAGATGGGAACATGAGATGATGAGGTTTTTAGGGTCATTTTTCATGTATTGATTGAGAGTTAATTAAAAAACCTCCATGGTAGATACCTGAGAAACGCAATAAAGACACCTGACAGGGATGTTTTCTTTTGGACAACGATTAGCATACGACAATTGCCGCGTTAAGGAATAGCGATGAAGGTGGCATCCTTTCATGGCTCCAAAAATTATATTAAGTAGAAAACTAAAGTGGAAGGGTTTTTCACACTTCATGACGTCGGTGTTCATCCTCGACTGTGCAAAATTATTTGGTTTTTAATTCCATTCATAGTGATACTTGAAAATGTGGTTTTACCTGTGTTTTTAAAATTTTTTTTGTTAAAAATTAATTTTTTTATATGTTTTGGATCGTTTTGATGTGCTAATTTTAAAAATAATTTTTTAAAAAATAAAAAAATATATTATTTTAATGCATTTTAGCACGAAAAACACTTTGAAAAACAACTACCAAACAGGCTTTTAAACTTTGTTTTTATAGTGATTTAGTTCTAATTAAAAACCAATTATTTTTAATTTTTTATGAAAAAGTGTGATTGAAAGAAGAGAGATCTAAATGTAAAAGACACTAAACGTGGGTAGTGTTCCATAAGTTTTTTAAAAATACACTTTAGTCTTCAAACTAAAAAAATAATGCAGATTATACAATTTTGGTACCTCAAAATTTTTCAAATTCATTTTGATAGAAAATTTCATTTTTTGTTATTTTTTAGTTCATGGTTAAGAGAATGGAGAGAGAAGTCATCAAATCCTGATGGTAAAGAGAAACATGTCGCTGACATCGATTTAGGCTATCAAAACGGACAATATTTGTGTCAAATAATTTCTTTTATTAAGGGAGTTCTTATTAGGTGTTTTTTTTACCTTTAAAGTTCATGAAAAACATGTGAGTTCGGGTTGATTTTGGTTTTTTGGATGATTTTTTGGAGGCCATGAATAGGTTTATTATGGTTCTTAAGGTGTTTTGGGTTAAAATAGGTTGAAAAACGGTTTTTGGGTAAAAAAAACTTAGAATCCGATTTTCTAGCCACCATAGTGGCTAGAATCTAGGCAAGATCAAACAAACACGTCTTTTAATGTTTTTCCAAAAACAATTGAGGCAGACGACATGTCATCCTCCCTGAGTGCAACAAAAAAATAAGGGCCCAGTCGCACGAGCCTAGCCCTAACAAAATAGGACAAGTTCAGCAGTGCTTAACCTTTTTTTTCTTTTTCTTTTTTCAATTAATGCTTTTTTTATATATTTTTTTTCAAAAAAAATTATTTATATTTAAATTAATATTCTTCATCTCTTTTATTTTGTTTAGAGAATCTCTTTTAAAAAATGATTATTTTTTGGTTATATGTTTAATTTTTGAAGAGATTTTTCTGATTCATGTATATTTTTTTTAATTTTTTGTATAGATGAACTATATTTTTGAAAATAAAAAAAAATATTTATCTTCAAGTAATATTTCTAATATGTATAGTCTTGCATACTATTTATTTTATTTTATTTTATTTTATCAATTTAAAGTGTTTGTCTATTTCTATTATCGTTTGATTGAATAAAAAAATATTGTAATAAATTGTTTTTAGCAAACATAATAAGGTAAATGTCCCGTCTTGTGAGATTAAATATTTTGATCTGCATCTATCTTTTGGTTTGTCAAGTTTTATTTTAGGTATTGTTAATGACTTTTTACTTATTTATTAGCATACATAGTTTTTAGTTTATTGATTTACATGTATGAATAATTTTTTTTATTTCCACTTAATATTTTTGAACTACAAAAATACATTGAAAAAACCTGTATATACATTTTTTTTATAAGAAATAAAAATATTTGACCCGCGGCGGAGCGCAGGTTACATAACTAGTAAAAATCTAAAACACGTAGGCTAGGTACTGTTGAGCCGCACTATTCATACGCGCGCACACAAGACATTGTGGATGGCACTGTACATTTTCCAATAATTAATTTTGATCTTCAAAGTTTTATTTTAGGCAATTTAATCATGATGAAAGACCAATTAATTTGGATTTCTTAGTTAAGGGTTTAATTGGAAGAATAATGACCAAAATGAAAAAGACGCCAAACATGGGTGATGTGCCAGAAGTTTTAAGAAAGGTACATTTTGGTCCCCAAACTTTAAAAATATCGCATATTATACAATTTCAGTATCTCAATATTTTTTCAATTTGATTTTGGTATAAAAACTCATTTTTGTTATTTTTTAATCCTTAGTTGAGAGAGGAGAGAGAGAAAGAGGTCACTAATTTCCGGCGGTAGGGAGAGAAAATATCGTTACACCGATTTAAGGTACCAAAATAGTCGATATTTGTGTCAAAAGGTTCCATTTGATGAATTGAGTTTATATTAAGTGTTTACTTACCTTTAAAGTTCATGTAAAAACATATCTAAACTCGGGTAAATTTTTGGTTATGGGTTGATTTCAGTTATTGGGACAATTGTTTGGTGTTTTTAGGTCATGAATAAATTTATCATGGTTTCTAAGGTGTTTTATAAGTGTTTTGAATAAAGAACAGGTTGAAAAACAAGTTTTTGAATAAAAAAACTTAAGTCTTAATTTTTCAGCTATCATCATGGTCGAAATCTAAACAAAACTAGATGACACGTTAGCTGCTTAATTCAAGAGGCGACGCATCATCTGATTTTTTTTTCAAACAAATTTTAAGATAGATAACAATTTGTCCCTCCAAATGCAACAAAGACCATTACAAGAGCCTAGTCATGCAAGCATGTTTGCGTAATGGCCCTAGCAAAATAGGCCAGGTGGGTTGATTTAACTTGTCATGTCTAGCCTTTTTTTTTTTTTTTATTTCTTGTTTTCATTTCTAACTTTTTTTTTAACTAATACTTCTTCTTATATGTTTTTTTTTTCAAAATTATTTTTTATTTATATTTAAATTAATACCCCTTATCATTTTTTATTTTGTTTGGAGAGTCTTTTTTAAATGATGATTAATTTTTTAGTATGTATTTAATTTTTGAAGATTTTGTTTCTGATTCATCTATTTTTTTTTTTATCTTTTGTATATACAAACTTTATTTTTTAAAATAAAAATGTTTTTTTTAGATAATATTTCAAATATATGAACCTAACATAATATTTTTTTTCTTTTATTTTATTCAATCAATTTAATGTGTATGTCTATTTCTATTATTATTTGATTGATTAAAAAAATATTTTAATAAATAAATTTAGCAAATACAACCAGATAAATTTCACGTCCTGCTCTACACATGTAGCAAATAAACAAATTAAATATCTTGATTTACACATGTTTCTCGATTTTTCTACTTTTATTTTTAGTTATCATTGATGGTTTTTATTTATTTATTAAAACACACAGTTCTCAATTTATTTATTTACATGTTTGCATAAATTTTTTGATTTTCACTTATAATTTCTTTTAACTACAAAAACATGTTGAAAAAACCTGTGTATAAAATTTTTTGTTGAAAAAACAAATCTAACCCATGACAAAGCTTGAGTCAAGTATCTAATATAATATAATTCTAGTTTATTTGTTTTACAATTGAAAGCTTATCTTTATTATAATTCTTATTTTCAAAATTAGATGTGAATGCTTTTGCACTAAATGAGAGTTATTTGTGTACATTATAATTATGAAATGTAGTAAGAATATTACAAAATGGTAGTACAAAACCACTAACTAAAAACATGTTTATCAAACTTGATTTGAATTGACATGTTGTTCTTGTAAACGTGGACCTATAATCTAACTTGAATTGAGTTTCTAGTTGAATCAGACAAAATATTAACCTTATGAAACTCAATTGGTCTAACTAGATTCTTAATGACTTGGTTAACTCGACTAACCCGGTTCAAACCTAGGTAGCTCAACTTCAAAGGAAAAATAAAGAGAAAAAACAATATCATTTTAATCAAAATAGTTAACTCATGTTGATTCAATGACCTAATAACTTAAATTTGTTTTTGAGTTCATTCTCCAAATATATCTCACAATTATAATTAAAAGTATAATTTCTTATATTTTCTTATAAAACTAAATGTGATTGTTTTAAATTGAAATGAACAAAAGCTAAAATAAGATTGAAAAGCGTTGTAGCATATGAGTGAAAACATTGTTTTTTGGAATAATATTGTCATGGCTATGCACGTGTCAACATGTAAGAGACACTAATATTCTTTAGGCAGCGTATGTGGCACCTCTTGGTGGCCAGAATTTCTTTTTTGTTGTGTCATTGAAAGTGTTGTTGTGTCTTTTTTTCATATGAGGGTGGTGAGTGTGGTTGCTTCTGGCATGGATTGTTGTCGGCTACACTTTCCCCCTATTTTCTATCTCATCCCCTTGAAATTTGTGTTGGCCATGTAAAATTTTAAAGTTGTTATTTGGATTTATGGAGATTTCTACTTTGATTTTTATTCTTTTAATTTTTAATTTTTGATTTTTTTCTTGGCCTTTTTGTAAAACTTTGGTTTGTTTTCAATTTCATCATTCAATCTCAATTTGGGATATATGATTTTTTTTCTAATTTGATCATCTTTTTTTTTTTAGAACTTTTATTAAATTGATTTTTCTTTTTAATTTCACCATACAATGAAAAATCAAATTTATTTTGTGTTTCAATTTTATCCTCATTCTTTTAATTGCTAAATTTCTTTGAATTGTTTTGTATGATTGAAATATTTTTTTTAATTTTATTCTTCAACATTTGATTGATTGAAAATATAGTTTCATGGTTTTTTTTAGATATTTTGGTTTAATAAGCCGAGTCACAGGTTTAAAAAGTTAATACGAGTTGATATTGGATTTTTTTTAAATAGGCTTTGTGATTTTATTTTGTATCGGGTTATCTCGATCTCATTAATTGGATTGCGAGTTTGATAGGATAACTCGAGTTAACTCAACCCTAATTATCATGTTTACAAGTTTATCATACTAACTTAAGTTGATCCAAACTGATTTTTTTAGATTCTTTTACCTTATTTTATCATTTTTTATTTAATAAGTTGAAAATTGAGTTACAACATTATTGTTAATTTTTAGAATTTGTTTTCAAGTTATCATAATTATTATATTTTTGTACATATATTGTTGTTAACTATTTTTTTTATTGTTTAATTAATATAAAATTATTTTTTTTTCCAATCAAGTTTACAACTTGAGTTGAAATTTTTTTAAAAAAATTATATTTGCAACACCTAAATATATTTTGTATAAAAAAAAATCAAGCACCCATTTTGTTTATATTGACGGGTTCATCCCTCGTATTTTTCAAGTGCTGTCTAATAAATAATAATAATAAAAGGGATAATTCCCGCCATTTTAGAACATAACAAACTGCACTAAGGAACCGTACCAAAAAAAAATCCCTTAAAAAAACACACCGATGAACTGCACGCACTGTACTATCCAAACGGTCACTTTCCCTGTGCTGCCTGCAAGAGCCAGTTCAAAAACCCTAATTTCTCCGTTTCTTGCACAAGTTTACCCTAAAAGTACTTTTAAAAATGCCCATCAAACTTTGAAACTGACAAGTTTCAAAGTCAGAGCTTCACTGGACAATTCTGGCGATACCAACAACTGGGTCAGCCGGTTACCCACCGGAGCTTTATCCGGCGATAAGATATTCAAGTTGATTTCCGGTGCCACTGCTAGTCCCATTGGCCAATTCATTTCTTCACCAACCACGTTTTTACATTCTGTGGACCCCAGAATCAAATTGGTAAACAAAAAGTTTGGATTTTTTATGCCAATTCTTTGTTCTGGGCTTTTTTTTTTCATTTGTGTTCTTGCAATTTTTCTTCTATTGGATAAGATCTGGGCTTGCTGATATATGGGTAATTTCGTTTTTTCTTGATTATTTTGGAGAAATTTGATTGATTTGATATGTGGGTTACTTCCATTTTGCTGGGTTTTGATTAAATCAGCAGTGGAAGTTAATTGTATGATAGGACTTGAATATTTTGTGATGTTGTAAATGATGGGAGTTTTTAGTTTTCTTTTATATGGAGTTTTGAGAAAGTAATGTTTATGTTTGTGTAAATTCGAAATATGTGTATTGGTCATGCAGATATGGCTTCTGGCTCTAGTTGTTTTACCAGCGAGATCGCATATCGTGATGCGTTTCGGATTGGTAGTTTACATTGCTCTTTTGTCTGTATTGGTTCTCCCAAGGCATGTGTGGATGGTAAGTAATCAAATTCTCTGACTTGTAACATGCAAAGACTTCCTCTTCCTTATGCTTAGAAAATGTTGTGGGCCTCCTTGTAGGATTCTACGAGAGCTTTTGAAATGCTTTTGAAATAATTTGGTTAGATTACATTGTTATTAGTTAAAAAGAAAGAAAATGCAAAAGAATTTTTGGTAATTCAGGGACTTTGTGTTGGTATGTCTAAAATAGAATGGTTGCGATACATGTTTAGGTTGTTTAGATCTGAGTTTAGTTTTCTGAGTTACAACTTCAAGATTGTGATGCAAAAGATATGCTTGTCATTAAATTCCCTTGTTAATATTGCTAAATATTGATTCTTTTTTCAATAAAAAAGGATTTCTGCTCAAAGTGACTGGAAGAAGGATGTTCTTTGTGGGGAATTGTTCTAAATGTCTCTTTAATATTTTATGACTTTTTATTTTTTGTTATGTTTTTTGGTGTTGAATAATGTGGTATGTTATTACATTTGAATAATAAGCAATATGTTGTCATGGTTGTTCTCCGTGCTGAATTTGCAGCAATCCTTGTAGGATCAATTGGGAAGAGTGTCATTGCTTTCTGGAATCCTATTTATTACATTGGGTTTAGGATCAGATGGTGTGCCTCCACTTGTCCAGTTAAGAACGCCACCACCTGCTATCACAGGCTTGCCTAATCTTCCAATGTCTTTGAGCGGCTATTCGTATTTAATCATGAAGCTAGGGCCTTTACAGTTTACAAGGAAGGGCTTGTCAGTAGCAAGCACAGCTGCATGCTTAACCTTCACTGTAAGTTGCTTTTTGTTCTCAACATCCTTTTTCTTTCTTTATTATAGTGTGTCTGTGATAATTAATTCTTTCATATCTACGTTGTGCACATTTATGGGGAGATTTTACTTGCACACACGTGAAACACTCTTGCACGTTGTTTACTGGGGTTGCTTCAGAGAACAAAAAAGTTGATTTTTTTAATTCAAAATTCATCAAGTTTCTATTTTTTTTTTTGCGCTGATTAGACTAGCAATATTCATTTCTGTACCCAACTACATATGTCCAAGAACAAATTGCATCTGTTTTTTGTCTGTTTTTCCCTAAAAGGTCTTCCAAAGTGTGAGCCTTTGCCTGGCAACCACAACTCCTGAACAACTAGCATTTGCTATGCGGTGGTTTATGCTTCCCTTAAGATATATTGGTGTTCCAGTGGCTGAAATAACTCTTACCCTCTTACTATCATTGAGGTTCATCAATCTAGTCTTTGATGAGGTGAGAGTCCGATTTTTTCCATTAAATTGAATTACGTGTTTTTTTACCCATTTGATTTCTCTTAGTATAACATCACATGTTTTTCTGTCCATTTGATTTCTCTTAGTATAGCATTAATAAATGTTTTTTTTTTAATTTAATTGAAAAGTTATGGTTTACAGGTCCGAAATGTTTCACTGGGGATTGTATCTCGCAGAATAAAATGGAAGCAATTGACGATTATCGAGACGATAGATAGTAAGTAAACGGTTACAATCTCTTCCCCCTTTCTCTTGTTTTTGGGAGGGACAGGGGATGTTGCATGGTCAGTGGGAGTTTGGATTCTTCTGGAAATTATTTGGATGGCGAATACCCAGAAAATGTCTGTTGGTATTTCTGTATCTTTTTTGGATTGTGTTAACTTTTTCTTAAGCTCTCAATGGAGACTCTCAGAGTTTCATTGCTAGTCTAATGGAACCTTCCAGCCATCTTCCTTTACTTTTATTGTTATGCATTGCAAGCAATATTTTTATTTATTACACAGCATACCCTTTTATAAAGAGTTCATGGTTTTACTGGGATAAAGAGTATACAATATCAAGAGTTCATGGTTGGTGTCTGCTCTAAAAAAATTATAATTTGAGGTTTTACAGGGATAATAAGTTCCATGTTTTAAAGAACTAGGAATATGCCGGATATTGTTCTGATGAATGGGATGGTAGACTATCTTCTATGTATGTTCTGTTATAGTTTTTAATTTGGTGTTTAACTTTTCAGTTTTCGCTTCCTATATACGTCGGATCTTCAAGAATATTTTTAGCCATGCAGAGCAGATATCTCAGGTTTATATCTGAACCCACTCTTCCTCACAATTTATCATCAGTTTTAGTGCTTGTGATCTACTGTATTGGTGAGTTTTCTACCTCCACCAAAGGCTGTTCTTTGAAAGTCAGGGAGCTGGTTATATGTAACAAATTTGACCAGAATAGCACGAGAAAAATAATCTGTGATCTCATTTGAAAAATAAACTCTTGCTTGAAATTATGTAGTAGGATTTTTGATATAGCATCTTCCTCAAAAAATATAAAATAACCGGTTAAAGGCACAGCTGGATTAATTATTCACTTTTGCGTTTCAGCATTACACTTATATATGTTTAATAAAAACGGTTGATTGTAATTTTTGATTTTGGAAACAGTTTTGAGAATCTACACCCCCATGATTAGGGCAGATCCTGATATATGTGCGTCTTCCCAAGTCATTCTTGTATCGATGTATAATTTCTTCTTGGCCTTGTATATTAAATTATTGAATGTAATTATGGTTTTCTGATATGTGTTCTCCTCATGACATTGTGGACAATATGCATTAGACCTAAATCCAGTTACAAGTAGCTTGGAAAATCTTGCCATCCAAAGACTTCTGCTTTTAATATTCCAGATGTTGTGGCATCTTACAGGCAATGATTGTCCGGGGTTTTAGAGGTGACAGCAACTCCCATAAAATCTATTTCTTATCAGACTCATCGATTGGGATGGCAGATTTTGTTTCTCTGCTATGCTTGATTGGTGTTGTAGGTGCTGCTCTCTTGTCTGACTATTACTTGGTCTGATTTCATGTTCCACCATTGCCTTGGTAAGTTCTTTCTTCGTACTAAAAATATATACTGGACTTCCAAATAGAAGCTGCTTGTCATGGTTACTTTAAGACATTTATAATTATTGTGCCTTGAAGTTTATGAAATAATAAGATAAAGTTTACGACTCGACAAGTGCAAGCGCTTAAAAACGGTAATAACATTTTTTTTTTCTTCTCTACGGTGACAAGGAACCTTTTTTATTTTATTTTATTAAAATTATACTTAATTGTTCAAACTATCATAACTGTGAAGATTTAGCTAAATTACGAAAAGATAAGATCATTTTTACACAGCATTAGGTGAACCTTACATAACTTTTCATGATCACGTACTTATTGTGAAGTGAATTAATATTTATCTTCTTTTTTGAAGGCAACAAGGTGCTTTTTGAGTCGTAATTGTACTGTAATATTAGTAACTAGTATGATTACCGGTAATTAGTTAATTTATTGAGAAAGAAGATAAAACATGACGATACAATCAATAAAAGTATTAGTAGTTCGGAATTTTAAGGCACAATGCCTTCACGTAACCATATAAATTGCCACAGATAGAATCCTCTCTGCTTTATTTTCTAGATATTTGCATCACATGGGTGACTTGCTTGCAGGTAACTGGGCTTGCTTAGTCGTAGAGGCCATGGATGTGTACAAAATCATCCACGAGCAAGTGGGATTTTGATACATTGTATGTAGCTGTTGTCTGAATGATGGTTTGGCCAGGTGAGTGATATTCCTCAAGCTTCCAGGCTTAAATCTGTAGTTTTCTCAAATAAAACTACGATTTTGATACATTGGATTCTCAGAGACAACATCTGGCCCTTGTGTCTCATGCTGTGCTATTTTGTATATTATTCCAATGGTGCTTTTTGATGGCAAATTTAGGAATAAATAAGCTGTAAGATCTCTCTAATCATTTCCTTTTGAGAAACGAGAGGGACCTATCTCTTATGCGCCATGAGAACAGTGCTCCCTTGCATTCTGCGCACCAAAACCACTGGGATCTAGATAAGCAGGGTAACTGTCAATTCACCCCCTTTTATATGGTTTTTTTTTTTTAAAAAAAATAACAGTCGTTAAAATTTTATCAGAATGTTGATTAACGGTTTGAACTGCGACCACCATGTTTCAAAATGAATGTTTATCGTAAAAGTCAAAGCTAAAATTTTATAAAGATATAATGGTTATAATATAGGATTTAAGATTCGATGGTTAAGAAAAAAAAAAAAAAAGATAAGATGGCATGGTAGAAAAAAGAAATAGTGGAAAAAAAAAGAAATAATGGGTTACCGGGAATATACTAGAGCTTCATTTTTTATATATCCAGCGAGTGAAAGATTTTGACAAGATAATTATATTAACACCTTGAAAAACCACTAAAAAAAATCATAATTGATTAAGGATTTTGTTCGGGAGGGTTAATTTAGGTTTAATTATAAACTCGTTTGATGGTTTTTCAAGGTGTTGTTAAAATCTTCTTGTCGAAATTTTTCTAATAGTATGGTGTGTAACACCCAACACTTTCTCATATATTTATATGATTAACTCAAATTAATCTAATAATAATAATAATAATAATAAATTTAATGATAATTTAAAATTAATTTTCTTTTAAATATATTTTTATGTGATTTTATCACATTTATTATTATTTTTAGTTTTGAGTCACATATAAAATATGAAAATATTATTTTGATATATATTGTTTTAACTTGCTTTGACAATTATGATTTTTTTTAAGTAGGAATTTCAGTTAAGAAATATGCTTCCACTAAAATAATCAAAAGATACATTAATGCAATTTAGATTAAAGAAATATATGTCATCCACTTATTCCAAATAGCTGAATTTTTTAACAAATTTTTTATTTTAATCACCACTCTTTTTATTAGAGAAAAGAATAAAAAAAAAAGGTGATCCGTTGTTGTTTTGAAAAAGATTGAATTTTTTTTTATTATATTATTGATTATTTTATGGATAATTATATATTAATACAATAAAAGAAATTCTGATAATAATATGCTTATTAATATGAATGAGAAAAAAATTATCTACATTTATTCTAACACTCTTTATTTTATTTTATTTTTATGAAATTAAGAACCTGTGACTAAAAAAGAAAAAAATTTTGTTGAAAAAAATATACTAATAAGAAAGAAAGAATTATGATGTTATGAGCTATGTTTTTTAGCTTATAAATTTATTCATAACAAGATTGAAAGTATATTTAATATATATAAAATATTAAATTAATATTTTTAGATATTTGTTTTTAATAATTGTCAAATAAAACACATTATTCATCAATTTATCCATGGATGCAGAAAGTCTTCTCATTATTACGATGGAAAAAAGGAAGTTTATGTTCAACAAAATACTTACTATAAGAATATATCAAAACCATGGAAAATTAAATAAAAAATCATCAATTTACGAAAAATATTTTAAAAACTACTTTAAAAATCACTCCTCACGCGATGACAAACCGTACGAAACATCATAGAATCCACCCCCCAAATGTATTTACGCACAGAAACCAAGCAGGGAAGAGAATATCCCAGAAATGGAGTCTGAAAACAGAGAAAGCGAGGCACCTCGCCCGTTCCCAACCAACTCCAAGAACTCGCGAGTCACAGATCCAACTCTTAAAGACCCACCAATGTCAACCCCTTCTTCCTCATCTTCTTCTTCTTCTTCAACATCACCTGGGCCATCTCAAAAACGGCAAAACAACGATCACAACCTCTCGCCACCACGAACCAATAAAAAAAGAACCAAGAAAACACCACCTCCACTGCCAAACCTCCCTCACGAACTCATCATTGAAATCCTATCTCGGTTGCCAGCCAAATCCCTAATCAAATTCAGGTGCGTTTCCAAATCATTCAAATCCCTGATTTCAAATCCCCAATTCATCAAAACCCATCTCGAAAAGGTCAAGAGTGTACCAAGAAACGACCCTGATTTCTCTCCAGAAATCGTTATTTCCTCCAGCGAGCCACTGTTTAGGCTCAAGAGCTGCTCACTGTACTCTGTTTATAATAACCCAGTGACTGATGCTGTTGTGCTTGATTACTATCTATTGAAGGATACCTATCGTTATGATTGGGTTGTTGGGTCCTGTGATGGGCTACTGTGTTTGGGTATTAAGCAGGATTTTGTGGTCTTATGGAACCCATCTACAAGGGTTTTTAACAGATTGCCTGATTTGGGATTTGCAAAGAAATTAGGGAGTTATACTGTTTTTGGGTTCGGTTATGATAGTCATATAGATGACTATAAGGTGCTGGCTATGTTTTGTTTTCTGACTAAGAGTGTGTATGGAGGTAGTAGATATGTGACAAGAATTAAGGTTTGTGCATTGAAGGGTGAGTGTTGGAGGAGGCTTGAGGATTTTGGGCTTGGTCTTCCATATGATGTTTCAGGAAAACATGTTGATGGGAAGCTTTGTTGGCCGGTTATGCCTGAAGGGAGTATAGGGTCAGCGTGGTCTATTGTTGCTTTTGATTTAGCCCAAGAGATGTTCGAGGAGGTTGTGCAGCCTGATTATGGGGCGGTTGGTTATGAGAGAGTGTTGGGGGTCTTACAAGGCTGGCTCTGCGTGATGTGTAACTATCAAGGGGTTCGTGCTGATGTCTGGGTTTTGAAGGAGTTTGGAGTTAGAGATTCCTGGACTAAGCTGTTTAGCATACCATATTTGGATGATCCTTTGTGGTTTCATTATTCAGTGCCTCTGTGCATTGATGTTGGAGGTGAGGTTCTGTTGGAGTACAAGTCAGTTTTAGTGATTTACAATCCCAAACATGGTACTTTCAGGTACCCTGTGATGAATGGTGCTAGTTCTTGTATAGAAGCAGATGTGTACATTCAGAGCCTGGTTTCACCCGTTGTTGATGGTCAGGTCTAATGTTTTAGACAACAAGCATAATGAGAAACAACAGTGGTGGGTTCAAACCTTTTTGCTATGCATCTAGTTGGTTGCTGTCTTTTCAATTTGACGAACATTGTGTTTATTTGACAAAGAAAATCATGATCCTGTAAAGAATCTCTTGCTATTGTCTATAGAATAAGGGGTGCTAGAGTTATGACAGGCTTCTCTTTTCTTAATGAATTTTATTTTTCTTTGCTATATGTATCTTTTCCAGGTTTTGTTTAGTCAATTGTTAAGTAAACTACAAAAAAAAAAAGAGTGATGGATTTCATTCCTACAGGAACTGAACTTCTTCAACAAATTAACTAAAGCTTTGTATAAATCTTGCTAGAGGGCACAAACAATTAATATATACTGTTTTGCTTTTCTCTCTTGGCCTTTTTTCAAAGTCAAAATCTCTCTCTCTCTCTCTCTCTGCTTTTATTCAAAGTTGGCTGGCTGGATGCAATTTTTCGGAGAGCTGGATTCAGTCTTTTTATACGCTTCTATACAAATCAAGATTTCATAATTCTAAGATGCTATAATGCTTCTCTCTCTCTAATGAGAATGATAAAGCTGTATGTTGATATCATAAATACATGACCTTTTGTGGCCAAGAACATGTTAATTTGTGTGCTTGATTTGGACATTATTCTCTGATTAATTTTGTGTAACTGGTGTTAGTTTATGCTTCTGTTTTTTCCTCTGGACAAGGAGAACCTGTGTATGCATAAATTAGCCCATCAGTGCTTTTAGCTTGCAAATGGCGGACAATGCCATACTATCCGGTAGGAAAGAGGATGTGTTGACTCAAAATACAAGATGGACGTCCTGAGCTCTCTAGTATAATTTTATCACACCGCAGACATGCAGTCAATGATCATTGCAAAAACATGCAATTGTATCTCTCTATTTTTACAAATTATTCCTTCTTTGTATTGCAGCGAACGCTACAATCATTAACCTCTGCATATTACTTATCATTGAGAAAAAAAATCAAGGTACTTCTTGTCTTTTTTTTAGGGGTAATAGAGTTGTGGTAAAACTGAAATTCCATTAGGGTTTTTTCTTCTCTCAGTCTAGGGTTCATGAGTTGTATATCTCTTTTTTACGAACCATTCCTTCATTGTATTGCAGAGAACTTACAGTAATTAATCTCTGCATATTACTTGCAAGAAATCTGTCATGGAGAAAGAAATTAAGGAATTACGCAAGTCGGAAACTATCGCCAAGAGTGAATATCCTGTGGAACTCAGCAAGGGGAAGCGGCTCTACTTGTTGCTGTCAAGCACACAAAGTTTGATAGAAAAACTAGCGTTACTTTGGCCAAATTAAAAAGAATTTCTTGGTGATCACAGCCACGACCAACCTTCACAAAATCATCCAAGAACCTCTCAAACTGAAGATTGAGCAATTATGGTGAAAGAAAGGGACCTTCTTGAAGAAGAAACCATCGATCTTGCTTCGAGAAATCTGCCCGGTGACTTACCACGAGGAAGACCTGAACATATCTTGAGGATGGTAAAAAGTTACAACCCCCCTGATATCCCTTCAGTCCCTACACTAAATAACGAACTGACTGAGAGATGCAGCAAGCCTTTTTGAGAAGCAGTTAACAGCTTGTGATTTGAAAGATAGTCAAAGCAGACTGACGATAAGCAAATCAGATGCCGGAAATTACCTCCATCCTTTGTTGAATGAAGGGGAGAATCTTGCTCACGGAATTGAAGTGAACACTTATGGTCAAGCAGTTTGGGATGATGTACAAGATTTGTGCAGGCAAGACGCATGTCCTCTTTGGAAAATGGAAAGCATTTTATAACGAGTATGATTTGGAGAGTCATCAAGATTTCGTTACAATTTGGTTGTTTCGAAGACGTGATACTCGAACACTTTGCTTCGTGATCAAGTGGAGAAGATTGCCGTGTTTGAACCAATCGACTGGAAAAGACCGAGGAATAATTGATCAAATGTTGATTGTCTTAACACTCTTCAAGATTTCATTCATGACAATGTTCAACTTGCTGCTTTATTTTTTAATCATCACTAGTTCTTAGGATTAGGTAGTAGTCAGTAGAGATTATAGGCCAAGAATCCCTCGTAGGATTGGATAATGACATTTTTTAGGACTTACTGTGGGACCTTATTTGGCATGGATGTCATCGAAACGATCAAAATCTTGTTGCTGATTCATTCTTGTTCTATGATGGTGATGAAGATGATCCATTTTCTTATAAGCAAAGTGTTGATAAAATTTACACCTTTAAAAACACATGATTCAGACAATGTTTCAACATCAAATGAAACACCATACTCAGCATTTGGCATTCATTGATGAAAACACCCAAAACATTGTTTGGTCATTGTCCGACCATCTGCGGGTATATTTATTTTCTCACTAACGTTAGGGCTGGTGCTGCTTGACAGGATTATTCTTGTGACATTGTAACAGTGAAATCTCTGCAACTCTACAGATTTGGCTAAATTGCCGAACCATGTCAATTCCTATTCTGTGTGTGCTTGATTTCTCTTCCTTCTTGTTCTCTTTTATTTTATAGCTCTACACTAAAATTGTCTACACAGCATACCGACAACTCCTAAAACCTTCTGATTGCATCCTTTGCCCCTTCCTTACACACAAGTAACAGATCTCTTGGACCTCTCCGAGAGATTGCCACAAGGAGCTAACAATGAAATTCCCTGGAGTTTCAGTTAGAATTCCTCAACATCCAGTTGGATATGTAATCAATAATATGGAAGACAAGAAAGTTTGATTATTCCAACGAGTGTTAATATAAAATTATTTTTTGCTCCACCTAGGATGAAAGGTCACAACAAACATGGCTACAGGAACAAAGCATATGCAGGGCAGTAAGTCAGGTAAAATTCCTGCCTATAAATGAGAAGGATGACAGTACAAAACCATCCTGCCTGATGCAATCCTGGTACTCTCAAGGCTAGCAGTCTAACATTAGGCTTGATTACAAAATATATAAAAGATGACTGGAAGCCTTCCTCTTGACATCATCAGCCACATACTCTCAAGGCTACCTGTAAAGTCTCTTCTGCGATTCAAATGCGTAAGCAAATCTTGGTGCTCTCTAATTTCTTACCCGCAATTCAATAGAATGAACCTCAATGTAGCAATAGCAGACAGTTATGTTAAACACCAGAGGCAGAGACTTATCCTGATATCCCCTTCTTTTCATTCACTCTATCCTGTTGTAGGCTATGAAGCACATTATGATGCCATAGCAGTATTCACTGAAGAAGTGGGGTTTTGATGATTTCACTTTCATTGGACCTTGTAATGGCTTGATATGTGTTTCTTGTGATCTAGACACTGTGCTGCTATTCAATCCTTGTACCAAAGAGTCCATGATAATACCAAAAGTACGCAGAGACTGTGCCTTCTCAAAATGTTTCTCTGTTCACATTGTACGTGGATTGTTATGATCACTCAGCTGACGATTACAAGTTAGTAACGTGGCATTCAGTTGCATTTCCCGCCTAGCTGGTTATAAATCACCAGCTTAATAGAGATGAGATTATTATGTAGTAGTAATAGAAACATATAGATTTAAGTTCCCTCTCTCTCTCTCTCTCTCAGAATCAGAAATCTTTCAAGAATTACAAAGAAACCCGAAATCTTTCAAGAATCAAAACTCAACTTTGCCATTATCGTTTTCTTTATCCTATTTTCAGTCCGCGTCACACCGTCCATGTCATTCATAACAATCCACCGGCAGTGAGCATGAACCCATTTGGACTCCTTGACGATACCACAGGGAGCCCTGATGATGACAATTACTCGCTACCGGTGGTATCCTCGAGCAGTCCAAATTGGTTCATGAGATTGGGGTTCTTGGTCGTAAGATATGACAACCATAAGGCGCTGATTCAAATTGGGGTAAAAGTGGCCTGGGGTCGAGGAGCCGGTAGCGAGTAATTGTCATCATCAGGGCTCCCTGTGGTATCGTCAAGGAGTCCAAATAGGTTCATGCTCACTACCAGTGGATTGTTATGAATGACATGAATGGTGTGATCTGCAATGACGCGGGCTGAAAAAATGATAAAGAGAACGATAATGGCAACGTTGAGTTCTGATTCTTGAAAGATTTCGGGTTTCTTTGTAATTCTTGAAAGATTTCTGATTATGAGAGAGAGAGAGGGAGAGAGAGAGAACTTAAATCTGTTTGTTTCTGTAAATACTACATGATAATCTCATCTCGATCCAGCTAGTAATTTATAACCAACTAAATGCAACTGAATGCCACGTGTGGCTATCATACACTAATAACTGCTGAACAAACCTGCATCCCCTCCACAACCAATCCCAGACTCACAGCCAAGCAAGTCCAACCAGCACCAGCGCAGAACCTTGCCAGTTTCAGTTCCTCCTCCTCCTCGACCACCTTAGGGTGAAGAGCAAATCATGCCTTTTGGTTGGCATTCATACACAATCTGTGTTTTCTTACTGAATCCGTATGTTATTGCAAAATGTATATTGACGGA
>Ga0325401_1000839_pt1 | contig 24204 bp, 6 predicted proteins | sample PopdelMetagenome_FD_205666 | JGI IMG/M metagenome (GOLD analysis project Ga0325401, IMG submission 205666) | Populus deltoides microbial communities from Bellville, Georgia, United States - Xylem-PdKOR-R2 | ecosystem: Host-associated > Plants > Phyllosphere > Stem > Wood/Secondary xylem | place...
TGAAGGTCCAAATAACCTAAAGAAGGAAGAGCAAACAAAAAGGATGGTATTGTCCCATTGAATAAGTTACTAAATAAATATAGACTCTCTAGATTTGAAAGGTTTTCAAATGATGATGGGATTTCACTGCTCAAATTATTATGTGAGAGGTCTAACATTCTAAGCTGTGTGAGATTACCAAGCAGAGCTATATTTGTCCTTCGAATGTCACAATTGCGAAGCCATATGTATTCTAACGACTTGAGCTTACTGATGAAGTCATTTTCTAAATAAACTGAAATTCTTGTATCAGAAAGCTCCAACTGCCAGAGGACATTACTCACATTGGATGAAGGAAAAGAGCCAGTGAGGCCTTTGTTGTCTGCCAAAATGAGGGAGTCTAGGTTTGGTAGAAGAAAGATGTTACTTGGGAACTCCCCTTGCAATCCACAATCCACAAGTGAAAGCAATGTCAAGGAAGAGGACAAATTCGTTAAGGAATTAGGTGCAACCAAAGACATATCTATATAATCCAAATAGAGTACTCTTAGCTTGGTAAGGTTTTGAACAATCTTGGCAAAAGAGACTGTTTCTAGACTTAGATGTTTGTTTGAGATATCAAGTGAAACCAATTTGGAGAGATGAGAGATTTCCGATGGAACTTGGCCTGCAAAATTTGAATGAGTTAGGTTAAGATGCATCAAATTGGAAAACTGGCCAAATTGAGAAGAGATATTGGAGAAGTTGAAATCGTTGTAAGAGAGGACGAGCTTTTGAAGATGATGAAGAGAGAAGAGAGAATTATTGGAATGCAGGGTTCCGTGAAGCATGCTGAAAGAGAGGTCCAGTTTAGTCACTTGCCCGGTTTTCAGGTCACAAGTGACGCCATCCCACAAGCAGCAGTCTGTACCCTCTTTCCATGACTCTGTCTTGGGATATTGATCATATTGATAATTTCTAGCAAACGAAAAAGGAGACCTCTGAATGGAAAAAGATTGTTTGAATTGAAGCAGAGAAAGAACTTGGTGATGACTACACAACTGAGTAGAAGAGGAAAAATTTGAGGAGAAGGATGATGAAATTGTTGTAAGAAAATACAAGAGAAACAAAATGGAACAGGGAAATTGAGCGAGGGATAATGAATAATTCTTCATGTTGGCTTTTCAGGAGTCAAAGTAAACGTGGGATATTGAAGGAAGGAAATGTGGAAGTCGGGGAAAGATGAGAAACAAAGAAAGGCAATACTAGTAGTATATATAGACAAACCAATCTGAGGACTTAGATTGTGCTATTCATTCAGTTTCTGTAGTACAAAAAAACGAAAGAGACTTGCTATACGCAGCAGCGGAGCAGATACCGACAGGATGGTGAATGTGGAACACATTTAAAGACGAAATCAAATTCATTATTACATGTTTGATCTTTCTCATTGGGAGAAGCATTAGAGAAGCATACATGAGAGTGTGAAACATCCTTAACTGGGTGCTGACCAAATTTTAAATATAAGACTATCAAAGTAGGTCCCTTAGTTTGAAGTTTGAAGTTTCAGAATCAAATTTTCAGATAAAACCTTAACTAATGAAATTAAGTTTGATCTTCTCTAACAATTGAACTTTTGTTTTCGTCGGATGTCATTTTCTCAACTTTTTTTTTTTTATTGTTGCTAATGAACTCTTCTTTGTTGCTTCTCGATAGGTTGCTTTAAGATCAGTAAACAGTCGCAAAAGAATTTTTTTTTTCTCTTAGTATTGTGATCAAGGATACTACAAATGATTCCAAAGCTTTTTTTTTTGTCGAAGATTCAATTTAGATCTTCTCCGCCTTAAATTAGGTAGCTAAAAAATGAACTTTTGTTTCCATGTAATTTGGTAAAATAATGTTGTCCTTTTTCCTCAACTTTTGTTCATGAGCACATAATCGAGTTGAAGAGGTGACATTTGTTGTTTTAAAATGCAAGAGAAACATAATTAATAATACCACATGTTCTTTTTCCGGATTTAAAAATGAAAAAAAAGGTAAAAACAAATTTCTGCAATATGTATTCCCATCACTATTTTACAGACAGTAAGGTTCCTATAACTTTCCTTCTTGACTCAAAATAATGGCCCACTAAATTGTTCTTGCTAGACCAATGGAAACCAGGGCAAAGTGATAATTACATTAAGCCAACGGAGCACTGGCGACTTTGCCTTTTTATCCTTTTTCATGACCCCAAAGTCTTCATTGACGAGACCAGGAATGGGAACACAACAATTTTTTTTTTTTTTTTATTGTCGGCAAAAATGTTATTCAATATAAAGAAAATCGTGTCAACTTGAGATCATCAGTGATCACATACTAGCATGTAAATTGAGATTAACAGTGATTCCTAGTATGACGTCACCAAGCATTCCCTTACTGATTTTTCCTAAAGGGACATCCTAGGTGTTTTTTTATTCAAAGACGAGAACTTCATTAATACATGTTATAGCCAATAAGATAATTGCTATACAAGATGCCTTACAAACAAAATTGGAACTAATCAAAACTTGCAAAAAAGCCCACAAAATCAAAATATAAACAAAACTAAATATGTTTTTGGCCAAATAATATAAAATCACCCTTTAAGTATCACATAATCTCCAAGATATTATGGCTCTTGATGCATGTAATGGCATTATATAAATCTACCACAATTCAGCTTTTATAGAGTGCACAGAACAATCAATTTTCAATTAAAAAGTTTTTTGAATTGTCAAAATCGTTGCCAAATTTTATTCCTTGACACCTCTACAACAAGAAAAGACACAAAAAAAAAATCCCCTACATGATTTTAGAAGTGGCTGATTATTCTTATTATGCAAAAAATTAATTAATTCTTATAGTATTAAAAATAATTAAATAATCATTTGACAAATCTTGATCATTTTTAATTTCGTAATTTATTGTGGTGTAGAGCCGCTAGAGTTATTGTTTGACAAATACAGATTTGAAAAAATTTCAGTTTGCAAATAGAAGAAGATATTTCACCTTTCAAATTACTATTGGATGCAAGAAAAATATCAATTCTGTTAGAATCAACTTACATTACCTTTGAAAAATAACAATCTTGTGGATACCATTTTAATTAATTTAAGAACTGTTTTTTAATTAAAAAAACTTAAACTCTGAGATCATGTATCCAGATAATTAAAATAAAAAATTGATAAAGATAGTAATCTTCACCATCTTATGTGCACTCCAATCTAATTCAACTCACAGTTGTACACCAATAAATTCATTGAGTGAATGTAGTCAACACGTTCTTGCATTAACATTGCTGAACCATTACTGGAAAACAGAGCAGCGTACTTGATAAAACTGATAAAAGATTGAAGTTTCAAGGTATTTGCATTCAAGATTCATAAGTTACTGTTGGATTATCAAGACCTTTCCTTTCCACCATCAAAAAGGAATTAGTACATAGCCCCGATCCGAAAGACCAAAGAGAAGTCTATAATATTAGATTGTGCATCGGAGCAGATACTGACAGGATGGGTGAATGTGTAACACATTTAAAGACGAAATCAAAGTCATTATAATATGTTTGATCTTCCTCACTGCTGGGAGAAGCACGAAAACAAGTTTCATACAACATGGATATATATAGACTGGGAGTGTGAAACATCCTAAGCTGGGTGAAGACCAAATTTGGAATTCAAGATTATCAAGTAGCAAATTAATTTATGGAGCGAGTGTTGGAAACGCGGCAATATTAATTTATGGAAAACATTTATATCTATAGACAAAATATAGATTTTATGGGCCATTTTTCTTTCCATTGATATATCTAGAATGTAACAAAAAGGTGGGGATATTCCCAATCTATAATTTGTTAATATCACTCCTCATTTATTATAAGTTTTGTTAATACTCTATATTATCCTTTATCTTTAATATAATGTGGAGTGTTCTATTTTGATAAAATCAAGTTTATTGAAATAATGTAACTTTGAGAATGTTAGAAATCAAACCCTCTTTTTCCCCCCTATATATCCAGGATAAGTTTACAAGATTTGTGATTAGATAAGTGCATCAGATTAGATTCCATGCAAGCACTTCAGCATTGGCAATAACAGCCACTAATTACTATCAGTCCTAGTATGAGAAAATTGAAGATACATAGCTAGGAATATCCTCTATTAAAAGGAGCCTAGCGGGATGAAACCTTATATTTTAATGCCAGATAGGTATGAAATTATATAGAGTTGATGATTGTGATCTTATTTTTCCATATAAATAAAAGAAAGACTTTCTACTTTAATTTAGTTATATTCTCTCCATATAGATGAAATGTCAACATTTGATAAGTACTGTTGATCAGAGTATAAATAATCGAGAATAATTAAGTCATAAATACAAATAAAATTATTGAGATATTTGAATGTAGAGTTTTGCAAAACTACGTACTAGGATTAAGTTATAATTAACTCAAATAAAAATGAAATTTATGCAAATTGTATAAAAGTGATTACAATTACAGAGAAACAACATAATAAGATTTCAGTAACTATCTTTGCAGTACAGTTTTTCTCATGTGTGGAGTAAATCAGCATAGGATCTTATAAATTATTAAAGTAAATATCTGCCAGCCTCTTGGTTCTTTTTATGGAAGAATGTCATATCTCTGTCTCTCTCTGGAATCCAATACCATGAATCAACCACCCTGGTGTTGTTTCAATATCAAATCCACTTGATATCTTGTTTGTACTGCAAATTAAATTAGATTGATCAAATGACAGAGTAGAGAAAAGATAGTCTAACATAAACTGTGAATATAAAATTTGAAAACTCAAATGCTTGCGAAACCTACTTGAAAATATCAATTGAATTATTTAGTTTCTTCTAGCACCATATCTGCCAACATTCTTCTTTGTTTTTTTGCTCTTGAGATTCCATTTATCTTCAACCATCCTATGAAACCATAAAGGTTTTTTTGTTCTGAAAACAACGTATCCCATTGCAACTCCAAACACAAACCCACATCCATACCCCATGGTCACAGCTTTCCATCCAAATCCTTCTCCAAACAATGTTGAATCATCTCCTTCATTAAAGCTTAATGGTGGCAATGATGGTGCCTCATCACCGTAGCATTCTTTTAGTACTTGAAATCCACATAAACCCAAGTTTCCTTCAAATGAGCTTGCATTAAAGGTATTGAATTGCTCTCCACTTGGTATGGGCCCCTCGAGTTGGTTATGTGAAAGGTTTAGGATTGCAAGAAATGTTAGACCCCCCAGCTGCGTTGGAATCCTTCCGGTAAGCAAATTTGAAGATAGATCTAATGATTCCAAATTGGCCAAAATTCCCAATGATGATTGGATATGACCTGTAAGGGAATTATGAGAGAGGTTGAGTTGTTGGAGTGCTATAAGCTTTCCGATCACCTTTGGAATCTCTCCGGTGAAATTGTTATTTGACAAATCAAGTACTCTGATGGTACTTTGGATCTTCAGAAACTTAATTTCTACACCTTTCCATGTCATTTCTATGGAATAGACATAGCTAGAGTAATTTGTTGCACTCATGTAAATCATGTTTTGATCCGAGGCCATCATTGCTTCGAGAGTATTGAAATACCTAGTTGGCAATGGCCCCCTAAAATCATTGTCAGAGATGTCAAAAATACGTAATTTAGAGAAGGAATTATATGCAGCCCGACCCTTCACAAAACCTTGGAGTTTATTGGATTTTAGAATTAGAAGTTGCAGCTCTGGAAGCGTTTCTAGAAAGTAGGGAAATGTATCCTCAATGTTATTGTTGCCAAGATCAAGAACTTCCAACATTGTGCAGTTGATGATAGACGGTGGTATTTTCCCTTCTAATTCATTTCCATTGAGGTTGAGATATTCCAAGCTATTATCCTTTGAAAATGTTGAAGGGATAGTGCCTTGAAGATTGTTCATGCCTAGATGCAATACTAAGAGCATGTTGCTGAAGTTCCCCAAACATATTGGCATAGAACCACTCAAGCTGTTGTTGGACAAGTCTAGGACCCGAAGGAATCTCAGCTTGCAAATAGAAGAAGAAATCTCACCTGTCAATTTACTATTGGACGCAAGAGTAAGGACTTGCAAGTTCTCTTGTTTGAAAATCGAACTTGGGATTGTACCGTGTAAGTAGTTATTGCTCAAATCAAGGATTCTCAATGAATAGTATTGGAGTTCACTTATATTGCCTATGAGATTATTGTTATGAAGGTCAAGATAAATTAAAGAAGGAAGAGCAAACAAAGAGGATGGTATTGTTCCATTGAACAAGTTACCATATAAACTTATATATTGTAAATTTGAAAGGGTATTTAATTGAGAATTGATACGGCCTACTAGTTGATTATTTGATAAATCTAAACCTGAAAGATAGATTAACCTACCCAAAGAATCTGGAACTTGACCGACAAATTTATTGGAATTGAGATACAAGGAACGAAGCTGTACAAGGTTTTCAAGTGATGATGGGATCTCACCGTTCAAATTGTTATGTGAGAGATCTAAATAGATGAGCAATGTGAGATTACCAAGCAGAGCTAGATCTGACCTTATAATCTTACTATTGACAAGAGACATATATTCTAATGACTTTAGATTATTGATTAAGTCGTTTTCTAAATAAACTGAAATTCTTGTATCAGAAAGACCCAACAGAGAGAGGACATTACTCAAATTGGACGAAGGAAAAGAGCCAGTGAGGCCTTCGTTGGATGACAGATCCAGTGATTCAAGGTTTGGGAGGAGAAAGATGTTACCCGGGAATTTCCCCCGCAATCCACAACCCCCAAGGTAAAGAGATGACAAAGAAGAGGAAAGATTCGTCAAGGAATCAGGTGCAACCAAAGACATATTTACAGAACTCAGATCGAGTTCTCTCAACATGGTTAGGTTTCGAACAAGCTTGTCAAAAGAAATTGGTTCTACACTCACATAGTCGTTCCAAGAGAGATCAAGAGAAACCATTTTGGAGAGGTGAGAGATTTCCGACGGAACTTGGCCTGCGAAATCTGAACCACTTAGGTTAAGATGTGTTAGATTGAAGAACTGGCCAAATCGAGAAGAAATATGGGAGCTTTTGAAATCATTGTCAGAGAGGTCGAGCTTTTGAAGATGATGCAGGGAGAAGAGGGTGCTACTGGGATGGAGGGTGCCGTGAAGCTTGCTGCAAGAGAGGTCCAGTCCAGTGACATGCCCAGTTTTCATGTGACAAGTGACCCCATCCCACAAGCAGCAGTCTGTACCCTCTTTCCATGACTCTGTCTTGGGATATTGGCAATCCTCCGAAGAAGCATAACTATTAATGGAAAATGATTGTTTGAATCGAAGGAGAGAAAGAGATTGGTGATGAGCACACAAATGAGAAGAAGAAGAGGGGGAGTAATTTGAGGAGAGTGGAGATGAAATTGTTGAATGGAAATGGAAGAGAAACAGAAAAAAAGAGAGAGATTGAGAGAGGGACAGAGGTGAGAACCCCATGTTTTGCCTTTAAGGATTCAAAGTATAACTAACTGGGAAAGATGAGAAGTAAAGAAAGGCGTTATTAGTAGTATTTATAGACAAATGCTACAGTCTGAGATTGTATACTGACGAAATCAAAGTCACTGCTGGGAGAAGCATTAAACAAGTTTCCTTAGCGCATAATTTGTTCATGAGCACATAATTGTTAGCATTAAAAACGCTACAGAAACATAATATGAATAATACATTTTTCAGGATTTAATAATTAAAAAAAAAAAAGTAAATATGCAACTCGATTCCCTGTTGACTTCAAGTTGTGCAAACTGAATTGTTGTTTCTTGGCAAAGTAATAATTACGAAAGCAATGGGGGCAATAATGACTTTACACTTATATCTTGTTTAATTATTTTTTAAAGGTTTTTTTAATTGAAAATGTATTAATATGATATTTTTTTAGAATTTATTTTTTATTTTTAACAATACCATATCAAAATCATAAAAAAACATATAAAAATTAATATTGATTTTCTAAATGGATTGAATAGTGTTTTAAGGGTTGCTAATATTTTTTAAATTAATTAATTCTTTTAGAATTAAAAATAATTAATAGTTATTTGACAAATCTTGATTAGTAATATTTTATTTTTTAAAAAATAATTTTCTTGCTTATCATTCCTTCAATTGATATACTTTTATTTTTCCTTTTTCTATTTTAAATAAAAAATAATTTACACTATAGGATTATGTATACATAATTGCAATAAAAAATTGATAAACAAAGTCATATTCACCTTCATATGTCCAATACAAGAGCACTAATGACTTTGCACATATATAGTATCTCATGTCCCAAAAATCTTTGTGTGTGATTCATGAAGAGGTACAATATATTTTTTAAATGTGTTTTTTAATTAAAAATATATTAAAATAATATTTTTAAAATTTATTTTTTATTTTTAATATCAATATATTAAAATCATAAAAAAAATCCATGTAAAATTTTTTTATACAATTTATTTTTTAAAACATCAAAAGCTAACATAGTGCCAAACAAGCACTTAATTGACGAAAATAAGAATAGGAACACGACAATATTGATTTCCTAAACGGATTAAATATCCTTTTAGGGGTTGCTATTTTTAAAAAAATTAATTAATCATTTTACTATTAAAAATAATTAAAGAGTTATTTGACAAATTTTGATCATGCTTAATTTAGTAATATTTTTTTTTAAAAAAATACTTTTCTTGCTTATCAATCTTTCAATTTATATTTATTTTTCCTTTTTCTATTTTAAATAGAAAATATAAACTTGAGTTTCACTATAATTTCCAACTCATTTTCATATAAACAAAATTTATTGTAAAAAAAAGTTGAATAAAGGGTTTTTAACTTTAATTTTTCAAATTTTACACTCTTCCTCTTTCCCTCATTTTTAGTGTTTTTTTTATGCTTTGATTTTTCTTCTAAATCTAGAGTTTATGTTCATCTTGTTGAAAGATATTTGAGTCACATGATCTTTGGTTCAAACTTTGTTTAAAAGTGCATTTAAACAAAGATGATGTTGTTGAAATCTTGGGAAATATATTACAAACATACAAGTCGCACAAGTAATGAACAATAGAGTTTTAAGGACGAAGGACTCATCATTGTTAATAAGATAAGATTGATTACTTTAAGGTGTTTTAATAAGTAGATATCCTTCTTGTTTTAATTTAAGTATAGTTAATTTTAATATTATGCTATGTTTTTTTTATAGCACTTGTAAATTTAAATTTATACTTAGTATATATATATTAGTATTCTATTATTATTTTTTTTGCGTAGACAGTAGAACTATTGATGGAAAAGGATTTTTTGAATTGAGGAGAGAAAGACTTTGGTGCTGAGCTCACAAATGAGAAGAAGAATAAGAGTAGTAATTTGAGGAGAATGAAGATGAAATTGTTGACTGAAAATGGAAGAGAGAAAATGAGATAGGCAAAGTGAAAACCCCTTACTGCCAATAAAGAAAGGCAATATTAGTAGTATATATAGACAAACCAATCTTAAGACTTAGATCGTGCTATTCATTCAGTTTCGTGCTATTCAATATAGTATTTTTACTGCCCAGATTGCAGCAGCGGAGCAGATACTGACAATAAGATAAGATTGTTTGAGATGAAGCTCTAATGGTGAAGGAATTTGATAATAAAATAAGATTTATTATTTTAAGGTGTTTTAATAAATAGTCCTCAAGGGGCGTAGCGTGATGGCAAAGGGTTTGAGATCTGCACAGCAGGTCTCGAGTTCGAGTCAGGGCGTGCACCTCTTGTAGGAGCCTAGGACAGCCGGGGTTTTACTCCCTCATCTGGACCCACAAAGTGTGCTTTCCGGGGGGGGTGAGGTTTCCTCGAATCCAAAAAAAAAAAGTGTTTTAATAAATAGATATCTTTCTTGTATTAATTTAAGTATAGTTAATTTTAATATTAGTATGCATGCTAGGTTTTTTGATTTTATATCAATTGCAAATTTGAATACATGTTTAATATGCATGCTATTTTATTATTTTTTATTTTTTGTATGAAAGCAGAACTATTGATGGAAAATTAGGATTGTTTGAATTGAAGGAGAGAAAGACTTTGGTATGCTGAGCCCACAAATGAGAAGAAGAAGAAGATGATGAAATTGTTGAATGGAAATGGAAGAGAAACAAAATGAAAGAGAGATATTGAGAGAGGCACAGTGAATAAACCCTTAGAAATAAAGAAAGGCAATAAATAGACAAACCAATCCTAGGAATTAGATTGTGCTGTTCATTCAGTTTCTGTAGTAAAAAAACAGTAAGTATGAAATCAAAGTTATTATTGTATGTCTGGTCTTTCTCGCTGCTGGGAGAAGCATTAAGGAAGCTTTATACGTACATGGGAGTGTGAAACATCCTTAGCTGAGTGCTGACCGACCACATTTTAAACATAAGACTATCAAATAGGTCTCCTAGTTGATCAAGTGTCTATTTATAAGATAGAAGATTGTTTTTTAATGTATTTTTTATTTTAAAATACATCAAATAATATATATTTTTATTTTTAAAATTTATTTTTAACACCGGTTAGCATTTCAAAACGATTCAAAAGCACCGAATTAAATTAATTTGAAGGAAAGTTTTTTAAATTTTTTTTAAAAACATGATTAGATCGCAATATTAAATAAACCTAAAAATAAGAATGAGTGTTGAAAACGCGGCAATATTAATTTATGGAAAACATTGATGTACTAATTAATTGAGTGAGAATGAAACCTCTTTCAGGAATTAAAAAATGAAAACAAAAACCCAAAAATAAAAAACTGCAATATATATTCCCATCATAGTTATTAGACCCGACCCAAAGGTTGACTCAGCCAAGGAGTCGGGTCCCTGGTTACATTGGTTGACCCGGGTCAACTCGAATTAACCTAGAAAAATTAAAAAATTAAAGTTTTAATATTTTAAATGAAAAAAATAAGAAACAATCCATGTGAATATAGACTATACATGTTATAAATAATAAAGTTTAAAAGATTATTTCCAAAGGTTTTTTATCCTACATTGAAAGCATAATTTTTTTTCTTATGAATATAGAATATATATACTAAAGAGCTTCAAATCCCACATTGAAAAAATAAAATATTCTTCTAGTATTTATATAATGAACTTTGAAAAGAATTAATAACCAACTAAAAAATATAAAAAAGAGGAGTCTCTGGCTAAGAAAAAAACACATTTGAAAAAAAAATCAGGTCTCAACCGGGTTTTGTTGGGTCGCCCGGGTCACGGGTCAACCGGGTTTTTATTTATCTTGATCTTTTATCTTATTCGAATCAGTCCAGTAACCAAATCGACCGGATTCCAAATCACCCGCTGGCGAGTACAGATTTAATAACTGTTATTCGCATCACTATTTACAGAAAGTAAGGTTACTATCAACTTTCCTACTTGACTAAAAATTGTGCAAAATCATGCCCCCACTGAGTAGTTGTAGCCAGACCAAAGCAAAGCAAGGCAAAGTAAAAATTACGCAAAGCAAGGGAGCCATGACCCAAAAGTCTTCATTGACGAGACTAAGTACAGGAACACGACATTATTTGATTTCCTAACTGTTCAGGGTTTGCTGATTTTTCTTAAGTTAATTAATTCTTGTACTGTTAAAAATAATTAAATAGTTATTTGACAAAACTTGATCATGTTTAATTTAGTAATATTTTGTTTTAAAAAAATACTTCTCTTTCTTATCAATCTTTCAATTTATATACTTTGATTTTTCCTTTTTTCTATTTTAAATAAAAATAGATAAAAAACATAATATGAATTATAGAAAAATTATAATTTATGTTGTTACCTATTTTTTTGGGTCCCCACACAAAAAGAAAGAAGAGGGAAAAAAAATACAAAAAATAAAACAATTGTTGGAAGAAAACCAAAAAGATATATCAGTGAGAAGAGGATACCAGAATGCCTAAAAAATAGCTAATGATCAATTTGAGGAAGATAAAAAATACAAAGATTTAAAATTTGACAATATATTTTTGACTGATGAAGGTCTTATTGACAAAGAAAATTCAATTTGAGGAAGAAAAGTTTAAAATTGGATGTTTAAGGACTCAATTAGATTTTGTTGAAAATTTAATTGAGTTATGGAGGGTTTGATTGCAAGAACATTAATTTTTAAGTCAATTTAGGCTTTAATTTGAAGAAATTGAAGTTTGTGGGTCAAATTGCAATTTGTAAGAGTTAATTTGGTCAAATCAGGAGTTTAATTACATAAATATTGAAGTTTGATGGACAATTAAGGACTTTATCGAAGAAATCCAAAACCAAGAACTAAAATGAAAAAAGCGTGTGAATATAGGGGCTTAAATTAACCGAATTAGGGGCCAAATTGAAGAAATTAGAAGTTTGTTGATAGACTAAGGGTCAAAATGCACAAATTCAAAACCAAGAACCAAAGTGAAAAATGGTGGCCAATTTTAGGGCAAGTATTTGAGTTTGGCAGGGATTAAATTGAATTGATTCTTAAAATCAAAACCTTAATTAATGACTTGATTGAATAACTCAAAAATTAAAGACTGATTTGGAGATACAGACTTATTAGGTTATTTTGTTTTTAAACACTGAAACATCTTTGTCGCACATGTGCAGCGTCGCATCGATCGTCCACCACTCAAGTAAATGTAATGGTCTATTTGGCAAATATGGAGAGACAAGGAATTCTTGTCTCTTATTAGTAAAATATGGATTGGGAGTCGCCACCTAGTATTTTGGTCACTAGAAACCCTAACTGGTCTTAGAGATCGGGTACGGAGACTGGTTGCGTAAATGAAAGGTATTAGCACCCCAACTACGCCCTACCTAAGGTAAGCTGCATTGTTTTGTTTTCTGATAAAATTTAAGGTCTTTTTGTGTTTTCTAGTTGTTGGTCATGTTTGTCTAAATTTCAAGAAAAGCCCTCCTCAATAAGGAGGTTCTTATCTTAATGAGGTAAAACCTAACTGTTCTAGCGTCCGAAAAAAAAGAATTTAATATCCGGAATACATATTACGTGTAATGTCGTACCTCAGATACTAAAAGACAAACAAAATAAAATTTTTGTTGTTTTTGAAATTTTGGCCAATGTTCTCTTGACTTTACTAAACTGATTATTAAAGCCAAAATGCATGCTAAAACATTGTTTTTTGGTGTATGAAAAACACTATATGATTTTTTAGCTTTGAGACACTTGACCGTATGTACAAAAATATTTTTTTTTATTTTTTTTATTTTTGAAAGTCTTGACGAAAACTAGGTAATTTAATACCGGATTCATATTTTCTTTTTTTGAAATGACAAAAAAAAGACTGAGATTAAACAAAACGGTGTAAAACAATACACGCGGGGAAATCGCAAAATTTTAAACATACAGCTTTTTCGGCCGGAGCCAACCCACCATTGTTAGGCTGGACCAGACTCGGCCCAAGATCCATGAGCCCAGCCCACATCAGCTGGTTACTGTGCATGAGCACAGTAACCAGCTTCACCTCGCCTGCAGAGATGTGCACAGTGCACGTCCTGCATGGCGAGGGAAGAAATGAAAGCAAAGGGGCAGAGGGTTTACTTGGAGAAGCCTCGGTCGTCAGTGATGGCCAGCGGCGGCGGTGTTGGTGGCAGCTGAAGGTTTCTTCCCCCAGTCTTCCCCTATTTTTCTCTCTATTTTTTTTCTTTTTTTTCTGTTCTTACTTCCTTTCTTCCTCTTCGGGTCTTCTTTTTTTTTTTCTTTCTTTCGGTCTTTCCAACCTCCCCTCTTCTACTCTCTCTCTCTCTTCTTTTTCTCTCCTCTTTTCTGGTCTGTTTTTTTCTTGCCCTCTCCCTCTTTCTCTGTTTTTCTTCCTTTTCTTCTATTCTTTTGTCTCTTTTCTTTTTTTCGTTCTTTTCGGTCCTATCTTCTTTTCTCTTCTGTTCTCGTTCTCCCCTCTCTTGTGTTCTTTTTTTTTACCGCCCCTCTGTTTTTATAGGCAAAAACAGAGGAGGGACGTGGCTTGGGCAGCCCACAATTGCCCGAGGAGGCATGTCTCCTCCGTTTCTCCAACACGTGGGAGGCCACGGGTCAGCTGAGCAAATGGGTGTCCTTGGTCGGTGTCTTTTTGAGCTAAAAGGAGGAAGAAAAGTTGGTGAAAACAAGGGAACAAAAGCTCCCTTCCCCTGTTTTCTGCACGTCCAAGGGAAGAAAAAGACATACGATGTTATTCAAAACAACACCGTTTTGGGTCTTTTTTTTTAACAGTGTATGAAATGGCGCCGTTTTGGGCAAAATGCGCCGTTTCAAGTAAATGAAAACGGCGCCAAACTTATGTCAAAATAAAAATCAGTCCTCAATTTGTGATTTGTTCAATTAAGTCCTAAATTGCAATTTTGATTTAAAAATCAATGCAATTGCATCCCTACCAAAAATCAGACAGCGGCCCTGAAGTTGGCCACCTTTTTCACTTTGATCTTTGGTCTTAAATTTATGCAATTTGACCCTCAATTGAGCAATAAACTTCTAATTTCTTCAATTTGGCCTCTGATCCGGTTTTAATTACATCCCCTCTATTTACGCGCCTTTTCCAGTTTGGTCCTTGGTTTCAGATTTCTTCAATTAAGTCCCGAATTGGCCATCAAACTTCAATATTTATGCAATTAAACCCCTGATTTGACCAAATTAACTCTCAAAAATTATATTTTGACCCTAGAACTTGAATGTCTTCCAATTAAAGCCCAAATTAACTTCAAAATCAATTTTTCTTGCAATCAAACCCTCCATAAATTCAATTAAACCTTCAATAAAATTTAATTGAGTCCATAAACATCTGATTTGGACTTTTCTTCCTCAAATCGAATTTTCTTTGTCAACAAGACTCTCATCAGTCAACAAAATACTATCAAATTTCAATCTTTATAATTTTGAAACTCCTCAACCAATTTTTGACCATTTTTAAGGCGCTTTGGCATCCTCTTCTCACTGTTATTATTTTTTCATAATATTTTTTTTATTTTTTGTATTTTATTTTATTCTTTTTCTTTTCTTTTCCATTTTTTCCTTTTTTGCGCGGGGACCCAAAAATGGGTTATGACAATTGTCATTTTAGTTAAATGAAATGGCATGTTTTGCCTATAAAAAAATGAACAAAACAATGTCGTTTTGATGGTATTGTATATCATCTTCTTCCCTTGGACGTGCGCTGCAGGCATGGGAAGAAGTTTTTTCTCCCCTGTTTTGCACCGTGTTTCTCTCTCTCTCTCTCTCTCTCACACACACACACACACCTTCTCTCCTCCACATCCCTAAACCCTAACACAACCTACGCCCCTCTCATGGCCTACCACTATAATGAAAAATATAGGAAATAGACCCTGTTAGCGTCTGCAAAGTGGTTGCCCAACCACCCTACCCTTTGGCATGCATTGGATAGGGGTAGGGTGGCACAAGCTCCCCCTACCCCTATATATACCCCCTCACTAGGAGGTGGGGGGGATGAAAAAAAAGGACTGAGGATGAAAAACAGAGACATAGACTAAAAAACAGACCGATGATGGGGGAAACGAAAAAAGACAAAAACAGAGAAAAAAAAGAGAAGAAAAGAAAAAACCCGACGTGGCCATCACCCTAAACTTCCAAACATAAGTTTGGCCTCTGCCCAGAGAAGGAAAGTAATCTCCTTTTCTCTCTCTCTCTCTCTCGCCATTTGCAGCAGCAGCCATTTTTATTTCTCCATCATTTAAAACAGCATAGCCGTCATTCTTCCCAATCGCCACCAACACCACCATAATCCACCTTCAGGTCAACTTCCCCTTCCTCTTCTTCTCCACTATTCTACAAGTGAATAGTAGAGAGAGTTTCTACTGTTTATGGGCCAGACTAATGTCAGCCCAGACCAAAATGGTTGGGTTAGGTCTGACTTAGTTCTCTAAAAAGGGATCTGATGGGCCAAGTCCAACCCAACCCTTTTTAGGCCGATCTTAGCCCAACCGAGATGGGCCCACTTTTTAAAAAAAGAGAGAAAAGGTTGTTGGGCTAGGCTTAGGTCTCGGGCCCAACCAACCCAGCCCCCTTAGGCTAAGGGTGTGTTTGACTGACACACCTTTATGTCTTTTCTTTGTTTTTAGACTTGTCTTTATCTTAAAATTCAGTCAAACAGACCCTTAAAAAACCTCAGAAAATTCCAAAAACATTCATGGACTATTTTGAACTTATTTATGGGCCCCTCGCATGTTTTCCTAAATTTTGTACTTCATATTAGGACTGTAGACTTATGTTGTGAGATATTGACCCGATATCGAATGCTTATTTTTTTAGCTGAGATTTCTAAAAACATTTCAAAAAAATTCAAAACAAATTTTCTCACTTCAAAAAATGTTCTTATGAATATGCATACAACCAAGTCTCCCAAAAATTAAAAAAAAATCATATCGTGTTTCCTTGTGAAAAATTCAATAATACATATTTTCATGCATTTTAAGATTTAATAACCAGCATATTAAAGTCATGAGAATTTGACCTATATCTTAAAAAATACCCAAAAACTACTATTGTTTTTGTTAATATCCGGGATTATAAACTTATATACAAGATGTATTCTCGATATTAAATAAAAATATTGTTTTTTTATATATATATATATTGACATTAGAACGGTTAGGTTTTTACTTGATAAGATAAGGATCTCCTTATTGAGGATGACTTTTCTTCAACCTTAAACAACCCAACAATTAAAAAACACAACAATACCTTAGTTTATACTAGACATTTAAACAATGCAGCTTACCTCAGGTAAAGGCGTAGTAGAGGTGATAATACCTTCCTTTTACGCAATCAAATTCATTTCTCAGACTCTGAGACTAGTTAGGGTTCCTAGTGACCAGAATAGTAGGTTGTGACTCTCATTCTCTCTTTCCATCGATAAATGACAAGAATTCCTTGTCCTTTCATTTCCCGGCCCATTCAATTCCCAGTCAATGTAAGATGCATCAATTACCAACTAGTTCCCCCTTACGCTTACCCTGGAGACTAATACTATGTAGCTAGTCTCCAGAATAAACATAATCCAGAATATGCTAAGATAGTTCAAACTGTCATATTACTCAATCTAGACAATGCATCTCAACAATGTCAAAGCAGTACAACAGACCTGTGCCAACCAAATGTCAGATCTCTCACGGCATATAGGCAAAACTGAAAGTATCAGCCTAATCATTGCTTCCATATTGGTCATCCGCACTAACAACCTCAAATTTAGGAGCAGGAGGTATCATGTACTGATTAACAAGCTAAACTAACTTAGTATCCCTATCATCTCTATCATCCTCATCTTCCTTATCAACCACAACTCTATTAATATGATGCTCATCTTCAGCATCACTTGGTTTAGATTCTTCATAGTAATATGAAACAAATGCCATGCCTAACAAAGGTTCCATATTAATGATTTTTTGCGTTGAAACTTGTCTATTAACATTACCACCTAACTTAGATGGACCAGCTGTTTGTGATACTTGTGTGGTTCTCTAAAAGTTACTTGAAAATCGGGTCAACTCCATACTAGAAGAAATTCCTCGTATTTGTCTACTATTCAAGTAGAGCTCCAGCATATTAATCCTATTGATCCTCACAAACCTAAATATTGAATTCACACTTCCATCACTATAGATTGATACACCGACATAACAAGCTTGACTAACCCCGGTTTGCAACGTCCTCCAAGTAATTTCAACTTCTATTTCAAACATATTCCAGCCAAGTTGATCACATAATATTCTTGATAATTTGTTAAGGGATATATCAGATGTAATAGTTAGGAATTCATAGCTTCCTCCATTATAAGTGATACAAATGTCAGTATTGGCAATGATACCACCATAAAAGTATAATATTATTAAATTATAGACATTTTAGGTTAATCAAAGTGGGGTTAATCAAAATGCATCAATTATCAACTAAACATATGACAAAAAGGGAGAAAAACATGGGTGAGGTAGAGAGAGATGAGTGTTTTAGGGCTGCTTGGGGTGTTTTTCGCAATGGGAAGAGAAAGATCTGGCAATGATGAGAAGGGAGGAGTGTGATGGGGGGTTTGAGAACTTAAAATTCTAAATGAGTCGGAGATAATATTTGTAACTTGTAAAAATATACTAGTTTTTTAATTATTTTTTTAACTATGTTACTTTACCTTTTATTTTAATGTGTCAAAAAAAAAATCCAATAATTGAACTTTCGTTTTCGTATAATGACCGGCTGTAATTTGGTCAAAAAGATATAAAGAAAAACAGCCTTTTCCTCGACGTTTGAATTGGAGCAGAGAAAGACTTCGTTTATGAGCTCATAATTTAGACTTAGCTTGACTCAAAATTCAGCAAGACCACAAATTATATATATGCAAAATTATATCTATATTTTCATGATCCAAAAGTCTTCATTGACGAGACTAGGAATGGGAACATCACGTACAGTACTATTGATTCACATCATAGTTAATTGGTGTTTCTTATTACGAAGAAAATTAATTAATCATATTAAAAATAATTATATAGTCATTTGACAAGTGTTGAGCAGAGTACAAATAATCGAGAATAATTTACTCTATGATATTAAACTGTATAAAAGTGATTACAATTACAGAGAAACAAAATAGTAAGATTTTTCAAGAATGAGTGAATTAAAAGAGAAGAATTAAATGCCAATAACAGTTCAATCCCATATTGGTCTGGTGAGGATAATGCATTAATCGAGATTAAGTCTTGTCTTTGGATGATATGAGGATGCAAAACCCGTATTGGTCACATTAGAATTTAGAGAAATTGACATGGATGAATCTAATCAAATTAGAATTTGAAGATAATGGAAGACATAATTTATAAAAAGGGTCTAAAACAAGAACACTAACTAATCATATTTTATTACTAATAATTTACTCTACATTGTTTAAAAAGGATTACAATCTCCGGCATTAGAAATTTAACGAGTTCTCCTAGATGTTAACCCAATATTTAAACCCTTAAAGTTAATATTGAAACATTGTGATATGAGATGAAAATAATTGATTTAGGTTTTGTTATACATGGATTTATAGTACTCCTGTCTTGTAATTGATTCTAAGCTTCCTCTAAAAACAGCTTTATGTTGATACGATAAAGATGTTGCCTTTTATTTTATGCTTATATTTTCTATGATTTCGATATTTGTTACATGTTTCTAGAGGCATATCATAAAGAAGAAATTTTAATTTATTTTCAATTTTTTTAATTTTCTAAACTTAAAAGCCTTATGTTCTGGAAAACCTTGATGGGGTGTCTACTTTCGGGCCTTGGCCTGATAGAACATGATCAACAAATACAATGATCTATTTGGCTTTCCTAATTAGTTGGCGTTTGCTGGCTGGCTACCTCTTTGTATTAATTTTGGAGCAATCATGTAGGTTAGATACATCCATTTATTGATAAATCTTTTCCAAAAGATGCAGACGCTAACACTTTTTAAGAAACTAGTTCCTCGCAGTACAGGGTTTCTCTCTTTTTTAACATTGTTATGGTTTTAGAACTGCATCCAACAGCGTGCCCCTCTGAAAGCTGTTAGGAAGCTAAAGATTGCTATATCCGAAAGCCATTGAAGTATCCTTTTTCTTTCTGCTTATTTGCTAACCTCTTTGTTCAGCATGTTACGGCCATGCTTTTGGCATTTGGCCTGGACTGAGTTCAGTCCAACAGTGTCAAAGTAATAGTATTTCACATAGGTTTTGTTGGAAGAATAATGTGTGTAGTATAAGATCGAAACAGTAATGCAGAGTAAAAAAAAAAACACAAGAACAAAGATTGAGAGGAAGATATATTTTTATCAAGGTAATCAATGCTGAATTACCAGGTTATAGCAGATAATTCTAGATAACCCTTGTGCCATATACCCTGCCCTCTCCTCAGCATACCATTCATGATACCCAACCCACTGTTAGAGCCTTCTATTCTAGATGTGAATCTTCAGTTCATGGCAGTCCCAAGACTGAAACACCCTGCCCCAGTGGTGTTTATCCATTGTTGAACCTCTTGTTGACACAACCATAGCCAGAAGACCTCATGTACAGGTCTTCAACCCAAGTAAATACAGTTGGGAAGTTTGACTGGCCCAGTTGGACACATATTAAGAAGTCCAACATAAATGACCTATCGCTTGAATAGCAGAATTGAACTATATGGATAGGCAAAAATGACCAACATAGCTCAAATTCACTGAATAGAGCGCAGATGGAAGCTGTCAGTCAACGAGAGAAGTTGCAAGAAATTTGAAAAACCTAACATGACAGAATAAGCAGAACATGACATCATAAGAGGGGAGAAAGCAGGAAAAAAGAATGACATCATAAGAGGAAAAACAGCTGAATTTCTAAACAGAAAACACAGCGAAAATCCAAGGGAAATGGGAACGGGTCAATACTAGACACCACATGAACAGAAGTTTCGATCTAATATAAATTGAATAGTGATTACAAAATTCTTTTTTCTCATCCCTGTAAGTTTGGACGCCAACATAGTGGCTCTGATTTTCCATAAACTAAGAACTCATACAAGCATGCTAATACATCTCATTAGTTTGAGTTCACTTGATCTCAAATTCAGTATCTTGCCCTTTCAGCATGCCTGAAACCATAGAAGGCATGATCCACATTTCCCAGCCGCGTGATTGCTTCATCGATAGTCAGAGGTGGTATGTCAAAGTACTTTGTGTGAACAGCTGAAAATGGTGTAGATAACGAGTCTATGGCAGACAAGAATAATATGTCCAGGTGGGCAATGGTTTACCTAGCCAAAAGCATGCATCAAACTTACACGTAATAGAAAATATCCTTTCTCTAGTTTCATTTTACATTGACACCCAGATGTAGAGAAGAACTTTGAGTGCCAAGCCATGATTTGGAAAGATGAAGACGGTAATGCGGTTTCCTTTTGCAACAGTCCATAAATATCTAGCTAACAGAACCGAAAAGGTATTCGCTACAGTTCACAAGTTATGCTAAATCATCTGCAAATTACATGTGCCGTAGTAATCGCCAAATCGTGCTATGGGGAAAGCCCTTGTTGGGAGTAGAACTATTCATGACAAGTCTATATCAATTAACTCGCAAGAATACATAAGACTTTACATTTGATGATATGAAGCTACGGATGGTAACTAAATCCACATGAAACAACTAAGACAACATAAATAATAAACCACGACGACAATTTGGTAAAACAAAAATGTTAAAGAGCCGTACCTCATCAAGATAGTCGTCATGATTCTCCACCACTTGCGACATTGGCTCCCTAACCTTCAACTTATTAAATCCTTTCATGTGTCTACCATGATCAGACTCCTTGTCCTTAATCTTCCTCAACTTGTTGAATAATTGACGACACCAAATCAATACTTGCTTAGATTTCTCAGCATCTTCCTCTGCCCTCACCACCCCATGACTTTTAGTAAACACAGTAACCCAAAATCACAAAAAATCTAAAATTGAATTCATAAAATTCAACTGTTACATCCAAACATTTGTTACAATCACAAATTAGACAGAAAAAAATCCAAAAAATATAGTGCGTTTTCAATTCTTACATTAAAAAACAAAAGAATCAAAACTTCAATCTTTAAAGAGTTTAAAGAACAACCTTCAAGTTTTTTCCATGAATGATTAATTTGACAGAGGGAGGAGGAAGATCCCATGACATCTTCACTGAGTATCCACCATGGCTCGAAGGGATCTTTGTTTTCCTTCAAGTTTCAATAATTTTCACGTTTTTTGCATTAAAAAACTGGACTTTAGAGACACTTTTGGGGAGTGGATCTTTGTGGAATTCACCAAAGAAGAAGCTAGTGAAGTAGTAGGAATTGTTGATGATAATGGCTTGTTTGCAACGAACCTAAGAGAGAAGCCATTGGCAAATTTTCTTATGAGGGTTGTTTGGATTGCTGTAAAATGAATGAAAATAAGGGGGTTTTTGAAGAGGTTTCTAACTTTCTATTAACAAGACAAATGGACAAGGACACGTCAGCTAATTGATTCAGTTGGGCCCCACTTTATGCGAGATGAATCTTTTATCTGCCAAGTCCACATGGAAACATAAAACATTAGCCACAAACTTATAAGATAATTATAAATTAAGTTTAAGAATAAATAATTTCATCAATTATGTCCAAAGTATTCCAGAGGTTTCTCATTTGGATCCTTCTATCCATTTTCTCTCAATTTTAATGCAAGTTTTCCTTTAACAGACCAGTTTCATTGCATAAAACAGTAATGGTAATGAAGTTACATATCTATGTGGCCTCGCAGGATCAATTCTTACATTTCAATGCGAGATGGTATGAAATGGTAACTAATTTTTCACGTCATAAAATCTAAATAAATTTAAATTTTTATTAATTCAATATTGGAAATAAATTTAAAAATAAAAATAAAATTCAACTAAAAAAATAAAACAACTCAACACGGGTTTATCTGTCAAACCTGGGTCATAAAACCGAGATAGTCCTATAAAACGATATTAAAACAAATTATAAAGCTCAATTTTCAATCAACTAAAATTTTAAAAATAATATTAAAAAAAATCAATAAAAAATAACATAAAAATACTCATGACTTGGGTCAACTAACCAAACTCATGTCTTGGATCATGAGACCAAGATAACCTTATAGAACATAAAATATAATAAATTATGAAGTCTAATTTTCAATCAACTAATATTGAAAAAAAAATCAATTAAAAAAAGAACAAAAAAAGAAACTCGAGTCAACCGGTCTAATCCACGATCTAGGTCATAAGACCTTGATAACTTCATAGAAAGCAAATTGTTTTTTTCTTATTAAACTTAATCCTCAATCAACTCAATGTTGAATGATTAAATTAAAAAAATCAAATAAAAATTGATAAAAAAACCTAAGTCAACCCAGGTTAACCTATCAGACCTGAGTCATATGAATAAGATAATTCAGTAGAAAGAAAGAAAGAAAGAAAGAAATGTAAAGTTTAATTCTCAATCAACTCCATGTTGAAGGATGTAATTGAGAAATAAACATTCAATTAAAAAAAAAACTCAATTCAACCTAGCTAACTTGCAAATTAACTCGTGACCTAGGTAAAGAGATTGTGATTACCCCGATAGAAAACAAATTAAGAAAGAATTACGAAACTCAATTCCTAATCAATCAAATATTGAAGGATAAAATTAAGAAAATAATAATAATTAAAAGGATAAAAAAACCCAAACAACATGACTAACCCCTCAAACTCACAACCCGGGTTATAAAACTAAGAAAACTTTATAGAAAGTAAATCAAAATAAATTATAAAGTTCAAAGCCTAGTAAGTCTAATATTGAAGAATTAAATTAAAAACAAATACAAAGTTTAAAATAAAAATTTTTTGAGGACCAAAGCAAAAAAATTATTAATATTTCACTATTCATTGCTATAATAAATTACCAAGGTATTTTAATATATGCTAAAATCCTAGTGCAATAGACATAAACTATTCCACTTTTTTCTTAGCTTTTCCAGCGCCATACATCTGTTGGGTTACCTTTGGCCTGGCTGCTTAACTATTCATTTCTCCAGTGAAGGAGCTGGGTCAGCATTTGTTTTATATATATATATATATATATATATATATATATATATATATATATATATATATATAAAAAGGGTGAATGATATATTTTTTTTTTTTGCAAAAAAGAGAAGATATTGCATGTTGTTTGTCGCATAAAAATTTATAATGTTATCAGTGGAGCTCTCACCTGCAACCTTCAACTAAACCAATGTGCTGACCAATTGAACTACGAAACAAAGATATTATTAATTGTGTTAAAATCAAGTTTATTGAAATAATATAACTTTGAGATTGTTAGAAATCGAACTCTCTTTTTTTCCCCCATTAAAAGGAGCGTAGCAGAATCAAACCTTATATTTCAATGCCAGATAGGTATGATATTATATAGAGTTGATGATTGTGGTCTTATTTCTCCATGTAAATGAAATTAAGAAAGACATATATAGATGAAATGTTAACATTTGATATTATTATTTGTTAAAAATGAATCTGAGGATACTTTGAATTTTTACAAACTCAAATTCCAATCCTTTCCACGTCATTTCTACAGAATAGGCATAAATATCGGCAAAGCCATAGTAATTGTTTGATGTCATGTAACTCATATTTTGATCCGAGGCCATCATTGCTTCAAGACTATTAAAAAAC
>Ga0325401_1000840_pt1 | contig 24200 bp, 21 predicted proteins | sample PopdelMetagenome_FD_205666 | JGI IMG/M metagenome (GOLD analysis project Ga0325401, IMG submission 205666) | Populus deltoides microbial communities from Bellville, Georgia, United States - Xylem-PdKOR-R2 | ecosystem: Host-associated > Plants > Phyllosphere > Stem > Wood/Secondary xylem | place...
CGCAGGCGGCGGGGCCGGCGGCGGCGCTGGCGGTGAGCCTGTTGGTGACCAGCGCGATCAAGGTCGGGTTGCTGGGCCGGTTGATGGGGGCGTCCGTGTCGCCCTGGCGGCCGGCGCTGGGATATGCGGCGATGGCGGGGGTGGGTGCGGGGTCGATCTTTACCGCGTTACCGCACGAGTACGAATGGGCGGAGCTGGTGTTCGGGGTGCCCGCGATCCTGGCGGCGTATCTGTGGGTGCTGTGGCGCTGGGCGTTCGGGCCGGCCGACCGGGTGCTGTTCCGCCGCCGGCCGGGCGAGGGGGCGGAACTGCCGACGGGGTAGGCGCCAAGTTGACGAAGGTGCCGCGCATCGTGCGTCGGCACCTTCGTCAAATTTTGTTTAAGCCTGTGTAATTAATGCCTGAAATTACGGATGCCGGTGAACACCATTGCCAGCCCCGCCTCGTCCGCCGCGGCGATCACCTCCGCGTCGCGGACCGAGCCGCCGGGCTGGATCACCGCGGTCGCCCCCGCCCCCGCCGCCGCGAGCAGTCCGTCGGCGAAGGGAAAGAACGCGTCCGACGCCACCGCCGAGCCCCGGGTGCGGGGTTCCGCCCAGCCGGCCTTTTCCGCCGCGTCCCCGGCCTTCCAGGCGGCGATGCGCGCGCTTTCGAGGCGGTTCATCTGGCCGGCACCGATGCCCGCGGTGGCGCCGTCGCGGGCGTAGACGATCGCGTTCGACTTGACGTGCTTGGCAACGGTCCAGGCGAAGCGGAGATCGGCCAGTTCGCGGTCGGTGGGCGCGCGCTTCGTCACCACGCGCAGCTCGCCCAATTGCGCGGCGTCGCGGTCCTGGACCAGCAGGCCGCCGGCGATCGAGCGCAGCATCGCGCCCGCCCGCGCAGGGTCGGGCAGGTCGCCCGTCAGCAGCAGGCGCAGGTTCTTCTTGCGCGCGAACACGGCCAGCGCGTCGGCGTCGGCGTCCGGCGCGGCCACCACCTCGGTGAAGATGCTCGCGATCGCCTCTGCGGTGGGGCCGTCGAGCGGGCGGTTGACCGCGACGATGCCGCCGAACGCGGACACGGTGTCGCAGCGGTACGCGGCCTCGTACGCGTCGGCCAGCGTCGCGGCGGAGGCGACGCCGCAGGGGTTGGCGTGCTTGACGATGACGCAGGTGGGGCCTGCGTCGCGGAACTCGCTCACCAGTTCGAGCGCGGCGTCGGCGTCGTTGAGGTTGTTGTAGCTGAGCGCCTTGCCCTGCACGACGCGGGCCTGGGCGATACCTCGCGCGTGGGGGCCGCGGGGCAGGTAGAGCGCCGCCGACTGGTGCGGATTCTCGCCGTAGCGCAGGTCAACGGGGTCGCGGGTGAACGCCATCGGCAGCGTGTCGGGGAAGCGCAGGCCCTGGTCGGCGAAAGCGAACCACTGGGCAATGGCGGCGTCGTAGGCGGCGGTGGCCGCGAACGCCTTGGCCGCCAGCCGGCGCCGCGTGTCGAGGCCGATCACGCCGTCGGTGCGCTCCAGTTCCGCCAGCAGGGCGGCATAGTCGGCAGGGTCGGTCGCGACCGCGACGTACGCGTGGTTCTTGGCGGCCGAGCGCACCATCGACGGGCCGCCGATGTCGATATTCTCCACCACCTCGTCGCGCGCCGCGCCGCGCGCCACCGTCGCCTCGAAAGGGTAGAGGTTGACCACCACCAGGTCGATCGCGCCGATGCCGTGCGCCTCCATCGCCGCCGCGTGCGCGGGGTCGTCACGGACGCCCAGCAGGCCGCCGTGGACCAGCGGGTGCAGCGTCTTGACGCGGCCGTCCATCATCTCGGGAAAGCCCGTCAGGTCCGACACGTCGCGCACCGACAGCCCCGCGTCGCGCAGCGCCGCGGCGGTGCCGCCCGTCGACACCAACTCGACGCCACGCGCCGCCAGCGCGCGCCCCAAGTCGACCACGCCCGTCTTGTCGGACACGGACAGGAGCGCGCGGCGGACGGTGATGTCGGTCATGAAAAGCCTTTCTGAAACGGGTCGGCGGCCCGCCCCTTAGGCGGTGCGGCGCGGAGGTTGAACCCGGTGCGGATCATCGACGCGGGCGTAACGGCTCGCCCGACCGCCCATGTCGCGTGGCGTCCTTCCTCTCATGTGCTAAAAGACACCAATAGTATGAGCGGGATGGAAAAACCCCATGCCGACCGTGAGAAAGACCATCACCCTTACGCAGCAACAGGACGCCTGGATCGCCGCGCAGATCGATGCCGGCAGCTATGCCAGCGACAGCGAGGCGATCCGCGACCTCATCCGGCGTGAGCAGGAGCGGGGCCTTGAGGTCGACAATATCCGCCGGGCGCTGATCGAGGGTGAGCGGAGCGGCGAGCCGGAGCCGTTCGATTTCGCCGCCTTCAAGGGGCGCAAAGCCAGGCAGCATGGCCGAATACCGGCTGAGCCCAAGGGCACAGTGCGACCTTGACGCAATATTAGATCATACCGCGACGCGTTGGAGCCTGTCGCAGGCGATGCGCTACATCGACCTCGTTGAAGCCGTCTGTGCCGACCTGGCGGAAGCACCGCAGCGGGCGCGAGGCTGCGACGATATTCGGCTGGACTATCGACGGCGCGGCGTCGGGCAGCACGTCATCTATTTTCGGCCGACCGGCTACGGTATCGCCGTCATCCGCATCCTGCATCAGCGCATGGACGTCGCCAGCCATCTGTGATGAGGATCGATCCGTTCGCCACCGATCGCCGGCATGACCGGGGCGGCGATCCCCTCCCCTATCGCACCCGGCGGAACACCCAGGACAGGGCGGCGCCGCCGGGGGGGGCGTCGGCGGTCAGCACCAGTTGGCGGGTGCGGCGCGCGCGGCCGTCGCCGTCGATCCAGAGCGATTCATCCACCGAGAGCGCGGCGCCGCTGCACCGGAACTGCCACAGGCACGCGCCGTCGGCCGCCGACAGCAGCACGGCCGATTCGGAGCCCCCGCCCCCGCCGGCGACCCCCTGGGTGCCGCCGCCCTCGGCCACGGAGGCGGGTGCGACGCCCAGCCCCAGGTGGAAGCGGATAACGAAGCCGGTGGCCCCGCGCGGCGCGCGGCCGCGGGGCAGCAGCTGATCCTCGCCGCGCAGCTCGGCGCCGCCGGCCATCAGCGTCAGCTGACGCTGATGCGCGAAGCCGTGGCGGCGGACATAGCCGTCGTGCGTCGCCTCCACCCGCGCGCCGCCGTCGCTTTCGCGGCGGAACAGCTCCACCTCGCCGACGCCGCGGCCGAGCGTGCCGTCGGGCAGGAGCGCGGTCGAATTGGCCTCCGCCAGCGTCAGCGTGGAATGCGCCGCCGTGGTGCGCAGGGCATCGAGCAGGGCAGCGGGCAACCCCGCCTCGCCCGCCGCCGCCCCGCCGCAATTCACCACCAGCCGCACCGGCCCGTCAGAGAACTCGAAGGCGAGCGTCGATGCGCAGCCGGCCGCCACCGGCCGCCCGACCGGCGGGGGGGCAGCGTCGAACACCGCCACCGCGGGGCCGGACGCCAGCCGCTGATAGCCCCAGTCGCGCGGGGTCCGTAACGGGCGGGTGCGCACCCCGCTGGCGGCGATCACGCGCGCCACCCGGTCGGCGGGGACCGCGCCGCCGCCCTGCCAGCCGGACAGGCCGCGGTCGCCGTGGGTGACGCCGAGCAGCGCGGACACCATGCGTTCCAGCGTCGCGGCCTGGCCCGCGGGCGGCCGGCCCCCGCGCGCGTCGTAGGCGGCGGCGACGAACGCCAGCAGTTCCACCATCTCCATCAGCGCCGCCGGTTCGCGCGAGGCGGCGCCGCCGTCGTCGAACAAAGCGGTGCCCAGCGCGCGCGCCAGCCCCGCCTCGCCGAACGCCAGGCGCGGCTCGCCGCCCGGCAGCAGCAGCCCCGCCGCCACCACGCCCGCCCAGGCGGCGACGCGCGCGCGGCCGGCGGGCGCCTTTTCCGCCGCGCCGTCCAGGTGGCGCGCGCCGCGAGCCAGCGCGTTCAAGACCGCGCTGCGATACACGGCGTCGGCGGACGACAGGATCAACGGCGCGTGCGCGGTCCAGAACAGGATGCGCCGGCCCCACAGGTCCGGGCCCCAGGCCAGGTCGTCGACCTGGGTCCCGTGCGCGTTGAGCCAGCGCGCCGTCAGCAGTTCGGCCACCGGCGCCCCTTGCGTGCGGGTGGCGACGGTGGACAGGTCGCGCAGCCAGCCGAAGCCCTGGAGATAGCGGTTCATCGCCGGGCCCCAGTCGGCGGCCGCGAAGTCGATGGTGGACAGGTCGCGTTCCTCGCCCCGGTGGCGGACGCGCCCGTCGAGCAGCGCCAGTCCGGCGTCCGCGTCGCCCGCCAGCGGGTCGTCGGGCACGGCCAGCAGCTTGAGCGGATGGCGCCCGCGCAGGCGCCGGTCGTAGAGCGGGGTCCGCCACGCCAGGCGGTGCAGGCGACCCATCAGCCGTTCGGCCAGCCCGGCGCCCGCGCCCGGCCCCACCCGGATCAGTCGGCGGCCTTCCTCGATCCCGTCCGCCGCGACGGGCGCGCCCGTGCGATCAGTCACGCCGGTCCAATGCAGGGGGATCCAGTTCAGGGGGGGGCGATGCGCGGCGCCCGGCATCCCGCAGGGCGGCGATGTTGGCGGCGTAATCCGGCGTGCCGAACACGGACGTACCGGCCACCAGCGCGTCCGCGCCCGCCGCCACCGCGCGCGCCGCCGTGTCGGGCGTGATGCCGCCGTCGACCTCCAGGTCGATGTCGCGGCCGGTGGCGTCGATCATGCGGCGGACCCGCTCGATCTTGGGCAGTTGCGATTCCAGGAAATGCTGGCCGCCGAAGCCGGGGTTGACGCTCATCACCAACACCAGGTCGACCAGGTCGAGCAGATGGTCGAGCGCGTGTTCGGACGTGGCCGGGCAGATCACGACGCCCGCGCGGCAACCGAGCGACTTCACGTGCTGCAGGCTGCGATGGACGTGGGGGCCGGCCTCGGCATGGACGGTGATGCAGTCGGCCCCGGCCTCGGCGAACGCGTCCAGATAGGGGTCGACGGGCGCGATCATCAGGTGGACGTCGAACGGCCTGGCCGTCAGCGGGCGCAACGCCTTCACCACCGCGGGGCCGAACGAGATGTTGGGCACGAAATGCCCGTCCATCACGTCCAGGTGGATCCAGTCCGCGCCGGCCGCGTCGAGGCCGCGCACCTCCTCGCCCAGCCGCGAGAAGTCGGCGGATAGAATCGACGGCGCGATGCGGAGGGGTTTCTGGGGCATGGGAAGCCACGCGCTTTAGGGTCAGCGGATAAGGCCAGCAAGCGCGCCCTGCCCGGCCGGACGCCGTTCCCCCTCCCCTCAGCCGGCGCGGCGGAAGCGGGCGGCGAAGAAGCCGTCGCAGCCGCCCGGCAGCGCGCCCGGCAGGACGCGCCACCGGCCCTGCCCGGCATTGGGCCCGGCATTGGACCCGCCGTCGCCCAAGGCCGGGGGCAGGTCGGGCACGGGCGCGTCGGCCGCGGTCAGGGGCCGGTAGTCGGGATGCGCGGCCAGGAACGCGTCGGCTTGCGCCTCGCCCTCGGCCGGCTCCAGCGAGCAGACGGCGTAAACCAGCACGCCGCCGGGCCGCACCCAGCCGGCGGCGCGCGACAGCAGCCGCGCCTGGATCTGCGCCAGCCCCTCCAGGTCGGGCACGCGATGCAGCACGTCGGGGTGACGGCGAAAGATGCCGGTGGCGCTGCACGGCGCGTCGATCAGGATCGCGTCGTAACCGTCGCCAGGCGGGGACCAGGCGAGCGCGTCGGCGGCGACCACGTCGGCCACCAGCCCCGTGCGGGCGAAATTCGCGCGCAGTCGCGACAATCGGCTTTCCGACCGGTCGAGCGCCGTCACGTCCCAGCCGGCGGCGGCCAGCTGCATCGCCTTGCCGCCGGGCGCCGCGCACAGGTCGAGCGCGCGGCCGGGGCCCCTTCCCATGAGCCGGGCGGGAAGCGCGGCGGAGGGGTCCTGCACCCACCACGCGCCTTCCGCGTAGCCGGGCAGGTCGGGCACGGGCGACGGGGGCGACGCCAGGCGCAAATGGCCGGGCATCGTCGCCTCCACCCCCAGCCGCTCGGCCCATCGGGCGGTCTGTGCCGGGTCGCGCAAGCTCAGGTCTAGCGGCGCGGGGCCGGCCAGCGCGTCCGCCGCCGCGGCCAGCATGTCCGGGCCCCAGGCGGCCGCCCAGCGATCGGCGACGGGGGCGGGCAGGGTGGGCCGTTCGGGCAGGGTCGCACCCGAACGGTCGATCGCGCCGAACACGCCGTGCACCAGCCGCCGGGGACCGCCGTCGACCAGCGGCAGCACGGTGGAAACCGCCGCGTGGCCGGGCGTGCCCAGCACCAGCCGCCCCGCCAGCGCGAGGCGCAGCACCGCGCGCGCCTTGGCGTCGTCGGGCAACCGATCCCGCGTGGCGCCGTCGACCAGCCGGTCCAGGTCGGGCAGGCGGCGCAGCACGGCGGCGGCCAGCGCGTGCGCCAGCGCGCGGTCGGGCCCGGCGGGCACGTCGCGCGTGGCAGGCGCCAGCGCCGCCTCCAGCGGCTCGCCGCGGCGAAGCACCGCGTCGCACAGGCGCAACGCCGCACGGCGGGCGGGCAGGCCCGGGATCTCGGATGCGCGGGAACGTTCGGTTGCGCGGGGACGGGGGCGGGCGGGTTGCGGGCGGGTCACGGACGCCCGACATGGCGGGTTCGACCCTTCGCCGCAATGGAGCCGACCATGGGCCAGCGCCCCCCGCACCTGAAGCCGCCCGCCTATCTGTCGCCCAACCCGCCCGTGCCGCTGCCCGAACAGCCCGACGCGGATCGCAAGGCGCCGCAAGGGACGGTTGATCCGCTGGGCCGCAATCCTGTTCGCTACGGCGACTGGGAACTGAAGGGTATTGCCATAGATTTCTAACCCACGTCGGTCCGTTTCGGGAACACTGCCGCCCGTCCGCGCGTCCCCGGCGGATGAACGCCAGGATCAGGACCGTCGCAACGTGGATCGCGAGCGTCGCGGCGGTGCTGCTCCTGGTACTGGGCGCTTTTCCCTGGGGCGCGTTGCGGGGGCTCGTGGAGCGGCGGGCGTCCGCAGCGATGGGGCGGCCCGTGACGATCGGCGCGGCGGAGCGGCTGGGCTGGTTCGGATTCCACCCGACGATCGCGCTGCGCGACGTGCGCGTGCCGCAGCCGGAATGGGCGGGGCCGGGCGACCTGGCCCGCTTGCGCGAGGCGCGGGTGCGTTTCTCGGCCTGGGCGCTGTTGACGGGTGATTTCCGGGTGGAGGACCTGTCCGCCGACGGCCTTCGCCTGTCGCTGGTCCGCCGCGCCGACCGGCGGGTCAACTGGCGGCGCGAGAATGGGTCCGAGTCCGGCGGCGGCGGGTCGGTCCTGACCGGCCTGACACTGCGCGACGCGCGGGTCAGCTATCGCGACGCGGTGCAGGATCGGTCCGCAATGCTGAACATCGCCGCGGACCCGGCCGCCGGCCTGCGCGCGACCGGGACGGCGGTAATCCGTGGCGCGCCGGCCGAGCTCGCCGTCGTCACCGCGCCGCTGACGCCGGGCCGGCCCTGGCCGATCCGCGCCGATGTGACGGGCGAGCGGATCGCGATGACGGTGCGCGGCGTGGCCGACCGGCCGCTCGACCTGGGACACGCGACGCTGGACGTGCGCGCCCGCGCCGCCGACCTGAAGCTGATCGACGCGGTGATCGAGGCGGGGCTGTTCGGCACGCAGCCCGTGACGCTGACGGCGCGGGCGCGGCACGACGGTGACCGGTGGGACGTGTCGAACCTGTCGGGCACGATCGGCCAGTCGCGGCTCAGTGGCGGGATCAAGGTCGACAAGGTGGAAGGGCGAACCAAGCTGGACGGTCGGATCGTCGCGTCCGCGCTGGATTTCCAGGACCTGTCGACCGACGCGGGCAATGCGCGGGGCCAGGCGCTGGAACGCCGCATCGGGCCGAAGCTGGTGCCCAACACCCGCGTCGACATCGGCAAGATCACCCGCACCGACGGCCGGATCGCGTTCCGCGTCGAGCGGATCGTCAGTCGGCGCCGCCCCTCCGCGTTGCGGACCGCGTCGGGGGTCATGGTGCTGGACCATCAGCTGTTGACGGTGTCGCCGCTGCGCATCGGGTTCCGCCGCGGCGCGATCACGGGCCGCGCGGTGGTGGACCAGCGCGGCGGACGCGCCCAGCCGATCGTGACTTTGGACCTACGCCTGGTGAACAGCGACGTGGCGGCGCTGGCGGGGGGCACGGACGAGGTGTCGGCGCGGGTCGACGCGCGCGCCGTGCTGCGCGGCCGGGGCAGCACGGTACGCGAGGCGGTGGGCCGGGCGGACGGGCGGATCGGGCTGGTGGTGCGCGACGGGGCCCTGCCCGCGCGCGTCGCCGCCGCGCTGGGCTTCGACGCGGGCCGCGCGCTGATGGCGGGCGGCGACGCCATGGCCGGGCTGCGCTGCGGGGTGGCGAACCTGCGCGTGAGCGGCGGCACGGCGCGCACGGGCACGCTGGTGGTGGACACCAGCCTGAGCCGGTTGGACGGCCGCGGCACCCTGAGCTTTCCCACGGAGGCGCTAGATTTCCGTTTGTCGGGAGCGCCGAAGCGGAACGCGCTGCTGCGGTTGTCCGGCGGAGTCTACGCGCGCGGCACCCTGCGCGCGCCGCGGCTGGTGGTGTCGCCCGACGTCCGGTCGGCGGGCAACATCCTGAAGGCGATCGGCCGGGCGATCGGGGGGCAGCAGGGGCCGATCGCCACCCCGGCGAACTGCGACGCGCTGTCGGCGGCGGCGCTGCGGTAGAGGGGGTCGAGTTCGTAGTCGTTGCCCATGGTTCGGCGATCGGAATCATACACGTCCAGCCCCTCTCCCTCAGGGAAGGGGTCGAGGTGGGGCGCTCCCCCCAAGCACTTCATTTGCCGAGAGGCCCCACCCCTTGAGGGGAAAGGGGTGCGTCAGCGCCCTTCTGCCCGCAGCGGGCGGGCGAGCAGGTCGCCGATCACCGCGTCGACCGCCGCGCCCCCCAGCAAGCGGCCGACCGCGGCGCAGACGGGCATCTCTACCCCCGCCGCCGCGGCGGCGCGCGCGAGTTCGGGAGCGGTGGCGGCGCCCTCGGCGATCGTGCGCCGCCCGGCCAGCAGCTCGGCCGCCCCGCGCCCCTGGCCCAGCCCTACCCCCAGCGAATAGTTGCGCGAGCTGGTGGACGAGCAGGTCAGCACCAGGTCGCCCAGCCCGGACAATCCGGCCAGCGTCTCCAACCGCCCGCCGCGCGCCAGGCCGAAGCGCGTCATCTCGGCGAAGCCGCGCGCGATCAGCGCGGCGCGCGCGTTCTGACCCAGCCCCGCGCCGTCCACCACGCCGCACGCGATCGCCAGGACGTTCTTGACCGCGCCGCCCACCTCCGCGCCCACCACGTCGTCGGACAGATAGGGGCGGAACGCCGGCCCGGCCAACGCGTCCGCCAGCCGCGCCGCCAGCCCTGCGTCCGCCGAGGCCAGCGTGACGGCGGTGGGCAGCCCGCGCGCCACCTCGTGCGCGAAGCTGGGGCCCGACAGCACGGCGACGGCCGAGCCGGGATGAAGCTCGGCCGCCACCTCGCTCATCAGCTTGAGCGAGCCGGCCTCGATGCCCTTGGAACACAGCACCAGCGCCTGGCCGCGGGCGGGCACGCGTTCCAGCACCTGACGCAATGCCTGGGCCGGCGTCACCAGCAGCAACACGGGCGCCAGGCCCACATGGGCCAAGTCGGCGTCGGCGCGGATCGCGGGCGACAGCGCGATGCCGGGCAGGTAGCGCTCGTTGCCGCGGCCCCCGTCGATCGCCGCCGCCAGCGCCGGATCGCGCGCCCAGAGCCGCACCTCATGCCCCCCCGCAGCGCACAGCTGCGCCAGCGCGGTTCCCCAGGCGCCGGCACCGACGACCCCGATCGCTGGGCCGATCACCGGCGAACTCACGCCTTGACGCCCGCGCCGCGCACCGGCTCGGCGGCGGGGTCGAGCGGCCAGCGCGGGCGGGCGGGCACGTCGAGCGGGTCGGTCAGGCCGGCGGCCAGCCGCTCCGCGCCCGCCCAGGCAATCATCGCGGCGTTGTCGGTGCACAGCCAGCCCGGCGGCGCGGCGAAGGCGAGGCCGCGCGCCGCCGCCAGCTCCTCCAGGGCGGCGCGAACGCCCGCATTGGCGGCGACCCCGCCCGCCACCACCAGCGCGCCGACCGGACCGGCCCGGTCGAGCGCCAAGCGCGTACGGTCGACCAGGCAGTCGATCACCGCACGCTGGAACGACGCCGCCAGATCGGCGGGCGGGTAGTGCCCCGCCGCGCGCGCCACCGCGCTTTTCAGGCCGGCGAACGAGAAATGCGGCTCGCCCGACCCCACCAGCGGGCGGGGCAGCGGCACGGCGCGGGCATCGCCCTCCGCCGCCGCGCGCTCCACGGCGGGGCCGCCGGGAAAGCCAAGGCCCAGCAGCTTGGCGGTCTTGTCGAACGCCTCGCCCGCCGCGTCGTCGATGGTGGTGGCCAGGCGGCGGTATCGGCCCACCCCGTCGACCACAAGCAGCTGGCAATGCCCGCCCGACACCAGCAGCAGCAGGTATGGAAAAGGCAGGTCGCGCCCCTCCATCCGATACGCCAGCCGCGGGCTGAGCGCGTGCCCCTCCAGGTGGTTGACCGCGAGCAGCGGCTTGCCTGCGGCATGAGCCAGCGCCTTGCCCGTCACCAGCCCCACCATCACCCCGCCGATCAGCCCGGGCCCGGCGGTGGCGGCGACCGCGTCGATGTCCCGCAGGGTAACGCCCGCGTCCGCCAGCGCGGCGCGGATCAGCGGTTCCAGCGCGTCCGCGTGCGCGCGCGCCGCGATCTCGGGCACGACGCCGCCGTACGGCGCGTGCGCCGCCTCCTGCCCCGCCAGCCGATGCGCGACCACGCAGCCGTCGCCCGCGACCAGCGCGGCCGCCGTCTCGTCGCAGGAGGATTCGAGGCCGAGGATCAGCATGGGGGGGGATTAGCGGGAGCGGGGCCGGCGGGCAAAGCCCCCCCGGCCCCGCTCCCGCTAATCCCCCCGGCCGGCGGGCAGCGCCCGTTCGACGTCATGGGGGCAGGCTTCGCCCCCTTCCCTCCCCCCACCGTGACCCCGGACTTGTTCCGGGGTGACGGCCGGGCTGACGCCGTCGGACGGGCTCCGCCCGCCGGCCGGGCGCGGGGGCTAGGCGGCGGGCTTCGCCGCCGCTAGCCCCCGCGCCATGCCCTTTCGTCTAGGCACTCGCGGTTCCCCCCTGGCCCTCGCGCAGACGCGCATGGTTGCCGACGCGCTGTGCGCCGCGCACGGCTGGCCGACGCGCGCGGTTGAGGCGGTGGTGATCCGCACAACGGGCGACCGGGTGCAGGACCGGGCGCTGGCCGAGATCGGCGGCAAGGCGCTGTGGACGCGCGAGCTGGACCGCGCGCTGACGGCGGGTGAGGTCGACGCCTGCGTGCATTCGATGAAGGACGTGGAGACGTTGCGTCCGCCCGAACTTCACGTCGCCGCCTGCCTGCCGCGCGCGGACGTGCGCGACCGGCTGATCGGCGCGGACACGTTGGAGGCGCTGCCGCCGGGCGCGACGCTGGGCACCGCCAGCCCGCGGCGGCGCGCGCAGGCGTTGCGGGTGCGGCCCGACCTGAACGTCGTGCTGATCCGCGGCAACGTCGACACGCGGCTAGCCAGGCTGGCGAGCGGCGAGGTGGATGCGACGCTGCTGGCGGCGGCGGGGCTTGACCGGCTGGGCCGGGGGGCGGGCACCGCCGTGTCGCCCGAACGGATGCTGCCCGCGCCCGCGCAAGGGGCGGTGGGCGTGGAGGCGCGGACGGACGGGGCGCGCGCGCTGGCGGCGGCGATCAACCACGCCCCGACACTGTCCTGCGTGCGGGCCGAGCGCGCGCTGCTCGCGCGGCTGGGGGCGGACTGCCACTCGCCGGTGGCGGCGCTGGCCGAGCCGGTGGCCGGCGGATACCGGATGCGCGCGCAGCTGCTGGCGGAGGACGGGTCGGCCGATGTGCGGGGCGAGATGCAGGGCGCGGACCCGGACGCGCTGGGCGCGGCACTGGCGGCGGACCTGTTGGCGCGCGCGCCGGACGCGGTGCGCCGCCTGTTCGCGGGGTGACGCCGTTCGCGGCCGTGCTGCGGCCGGAGCCGGGCGGCGGCCGCACCGCGAAGCGGCTGGCGGCGCTGGGGGTGCGGGCGATCCGTTGTCCGTTCTTCGCCTATCGTCCGGTCGACTGGACGCCGCCCGACGCGGACGCGTTCGACGCGCTGCTGCTGACCAGTGCGGCGGCGCCCCGGCTGGCGGGCGCGGGGCTGGCGGCGTTGCGCCGCCTGCCGGTGGCGGCGGTGGGGGCGGCGACGGCGGCGGCCGCGCGCGCCGCCGGGCTGGACGTGATCTGGACCGGTACGGGCGACGCCGTGGTGGCGGCCGCGCTGGCGCGGGCGGACGGCGCGGAGCGATTGCTGCACCTGGCCGGGCGCGATCGAAGCGGCCCGCCGGGCATGACCCCCGACACGACCAGCATCACCGTCTATGCCAGCGAGGCGCTGCCCGTGCCGGCGGGAACGGTTGGCGCGTGGGCGGGGGGCGGCGTGCTGGTCCACTCGGCGCGCGCCGCGCGACGGCTGGCGGAGGTGTCGGGGGCGGCGGAACGGGCGGCGGTGGCGTTGTTCGCGCTCAGCCCGGCGGTGCTGGCGGCGGCGGGTGGCGGGTGGCGCGACGGCGCCGCGGCGGACAGACCCGACGACGCGGCGCTGTGCCGGCTGGCGGCGGCTGCGCTGCGCGCCGATTGACCGCGCCCGCCCGCGCGGGGATATTCGCGCCCATGGCCTCCACGCCCCCCTTTCCCCCCGCTACGTCCGGCGCCACCAGGCCAGAGCCGCGGCGGACGCGACGCGGCCTGCTGGGCGTGGCGTTCGTGCTGTGCTTCCTGGCCGGGCTGGCCGTCGCCGGTTACGCTGCGCGTCATTACGGCTGGTTCGGCGCGGACCGGCGCGCGGCATCCGCCGCGGCACCCTCCGCCGCGCCCTCGGCGCGCGCGGTCACCCCGGCCCCCGCGGCCCCCGACCTGTCGGTGCTGCTCGCGCGCGAGGCGGTGCTGGCGGGACAGCTGGCCGCGATCGAGGCGCGCGCCGCGCGCGCCGCCGCCGACGCGGGAACAGCAGGCGACCGCGCCGGTCGCGCCGAGGCGGTACTGACCGTGGCCGCCGCGCGCCGCGCCGTCGACGGCGGCGAACCGCTGGGCTGGGTGGAGGATCAGCTGCGTGCACGCCTGTCACCCGTTCAGCCGCGGGCCGTGGCCCTGCTGATCCGCGCCGCGCATCAGCCGGTGACGCTGGACACGCTGGCGCTGGAGCTGGAGGCGCTGTCGCCCGCGCTGCTGGTCCAGGACGCGAGCGGCGACCGGTTGCCCGACCAGCTGCGGCGCGCACTGGGGCAGATGGTGGTGCTGCGCCGCGCCGGGCCGGCACCGCCCGATCCCGCGGCGCGGCTGGCGCGCGCGCGCCGGCTGGTCGCGGGCGGCCAGGTGGAGGCGGCGGCGGCGCTGGTCGCGGGGCTGCCCGGCGCCGAGCGCGCGGCGAGCTGGGCCGCGTGCGCGCGCCGCTGGGTCGCAGCGCATCGGGCGCTGAACCTGCTCGACCGCGCGGCGCTGACGCTGCCGCCCCCTGCCCCCGCCCCACCCCCCGCGGTCGACCCACTCGCGCCCGCCGTCTGAGTTTCCCCGCGCCGCGCGTCCGGCGCGCCCATCGGAGTTTCCCCATGACCGACCCCGTTCATTCCGCTCGCCTGGCGGCCCTGCGTGCCGAGCTGGCGCGACGCGGCCTGGACGGCATGGTGGTGCCGCTGACCGACGAGCATATGAGCGAATATGTCGGCGCCTATGCCTGCCGCCTGGCGTGGCTGACGGGGTTCGAAGGGTCGGCTGGCACCGCCGTCGTGCTGGCGGACCGGGCGGCGATGTTCACCGACGGCCGCTACGCGATCCAGGTGCGCGACCAGGTGTCGGGCGACGATTACCGGTTCTGCCAGATCCCCGAGCAGGGGCTGGCCGAATGGCTGGCGGCCGACGCGCCGGCCGGTGCGCGGATCGGCTACGACCCCTGGGCGCACACCCGCGCCTGGGTGGCGGAGACGGTGGCGGGGCTGGCCGAGGCCGGGCGCGGCGCCGAGTTGGTAGCGGTCGACATGAACCCGGTGGACGCGGTCTGGACCGATCGCCCCGCCCCCTCGCCCGCGCCGGTGATGCCGTACGACGATGAATTGGCGGGCGAGGGGGCCGCCGCCAAGCGCGCGCGCGTCGCCGACTGGTTAGGAGAGGCCGGCGCGGACGCCGTGGTTCTATCCGCGCTCGATTCGATAGCCTGGGCGTTCAACCTGCGGGGCACCGACGTCGATCACACGCCGGTGGCGCTGGCCTACGCGATCCTGGGCGCGGACGGCACCGCCGACCTGTTCGTCGACCCCGCCAAGGTCACCGACGCCGTCCGCCAGCACCTGGGCAACGCCGTGCGGTTGCGCCCGCGCGACGGCTTCGCGGAAGGTTTAAGCGAATGGAGCGGGCGGCGCGTGGTCGCCGATCCCGAGCGCGCGGTGGCGGCGATCCACGACCGGCTGGAAGCGGGCGGCGCGCGGGTGATCGCCCGGCGCGACCCCACCGTACTGATGAAGGCGCTGAAGAACCCGGCCGAGGTCGCCGGTCACCGCGCGGCGTCGGCACGCGACGGGGCGGCGCTGGCGCGCTTCCTGCGCTGGGCCGAAGCAGAGGCGCCCAAGGGCGGCGTCACCGAGATGTCGGCGGCCGAACGGCTGCGCGCGTTCCGGGCCGAGACGGGGCGGCTGGTCGACCTGAGTTTCGAGACGATCTCGGCCACCGGCGCCCACGGCGCGCTGCCGCATTACCGCGTCACGCCCGACAGCGACGCGCCGCTGTTGCCCGGTCAACTGTATCTGGTCGATTCGGGCGGCCAGTATCGTGACGGCACCACCGACGTGACGCGCGTGATCCCGGTGGGCGAGCCCACCCATGAGATGCGCGACCGCTTCACCCGCGTGCTGAAGGGCCACATCGCGCTCGCCACCGCCGTGTTTCCGGACGGCACGCTGGGCGGCCACGTCGACGCGCTGGCGCGCGCACCCCTGTGGCGGGCTGGGCTCGACTACGCGCACGGCACCGGCCACGGCATTGGCGCTTTCCTGGCGGTGCACGAGGGGCCGCAGCGCATCGCCGCGCCCAACTATCCCGGCGGCGCCGCGATGGAGCCGTTGCGCGCGGGCATGATGCTGTCCAACGAGCCCGGTTACTACAAGGCGGGCCAGTACGGCATCCGCATCGAGAACCTGTTGCTGGTCGTTCCGGCAAGCATCCCCGGCGCCGATCGCGACATGCTCTCGTTCGAAACGCTGACCCATTGCCCGATCGAGCGCAACCTGATCTTGCCGGAACTGTTGACGGACGAGGAAATCCTGTGGCTTAATAACTATCACGGTAAGGTGGACGACATAATCGGTCCCCTGCTGGGTGGAGAGGATGCGGCATGGCTCAGGTCAAAATGCTCACCCGTCGTTGCATGATCCTGGCGGCCCTGCTGGGCGCGTCGGCGGCGACGGTGGTCGGGGCGGGTGCGGCGGCGGACGGCTGCTATTGGCTGGGGTCGATGACCGTGCGGCGATGATCCGCGTCGTTCGCTGATCCCTCGTCCTGCCCCTGGACGCGGGGGCCGGCGGCCGCAGCCTTGCGGCGGCGCAGATTGTCGCGGAGCGCGCGTGCCAGCCGCTCCTCCCGCTCCCGATCGCGCGTCATACCTGGCCGCTAGGCGGCCCGCCCCCGCGTGGCAAGCGCCCCGATAACGACCTTGACAAGCGCCGCCCCGTCCGCTCTAGGCGCGCCTTCGCCCGACCCCGCCGGCCGGGCCGTGCTGCCGTAGCTCAGTGGTAGAGCGCATCCTTGGTAAGGCTGAGGTCGTGAGTTCAATCCTCACCGGCAGCACCATTCTTCGATCGATCCCCGCGAAGCGTCGATAGATCCGTTCCGGTCGCCGCTGCCGCTGGGAGAGGGCGGCAACGTCTCTGCGTTGTGTTCGCCCGCCAGCAGCCTGATCCGCGAGGCGTTGCGAATGCTGGGAGCCGAGGGCCGGATCGTCAGCCCCCCATCCCCAGACGGGTACCCGTGTGCGCGAGCGCGACGAATGGAACCTGCTGGACCAGGAACCGCTCGCCTGGATGTTCGATGGCGCGCCGCCGGCCGCACGGCGTATCAGCTGGTACGGATGGGCCACGCGCTGGAAACCATGAACGCCGTCGGGCTTGCCGGAGAGGCGGGCCGCGCCGCCGGCCGGCCGTTCCGCGCCCTGGTGCTGCGACCGACCGGCAACGAGCTGCTGGTCAGCCTATCGCCCAGCATCTCGGCGCCCGACCAGACGACCCTCGCCAACCCCGGACAGGTCCGACACGAAGGCCGGGCCGGATCGAGTTCCGCCTTCCCGGCCCAGCCGGGTTCTTTCGGTTGCCGGTCCATTCCCGTCACCCGTCGCCGCGGACCCGGGTGACGAAGCGGCGCACGGCGCCTGGCACGAACGGCCGTTCCGGCAACGGCGGCCGCGTCTCGATCGGGTAGCGCGACCGCATTGCCCGGCGCGTCGCCGGTGGTGGAGGGCAGGCGCGGTGCCGGTGACGACGGCTCTTATGGAGTTGTGAACCGGATCGCGCTAGGCGACCGCCGCCGGCCGGGCCGATGCCGGCTTGGGACCGGGAACACGACCCTTGCGGAACTTCTTCGACCAGTACCGGCGCAACACGCACGCCGGACCCGGCCACGTTCCCGCTTCCGCGCTGCCCGCGGACGCGCCCAGCGCCTATCCGGCGCGGTTCATCGCCTTCTACCTGCCCCAGTTCCACGCCATCGCCGAGAACGACGAATGGTGGGGCGCAGGCTTCACCGAATGGACCAACGTCACCAAGGCGCTGCCGCGCTACGAAGGCCACCTGCAACCGCGGCTACCTGCCGACCTCGCCTTTTACGACCTCAGCAACGCCGACACGCTGCGCGCGCAGGCGGCGTTGGCGGCGCGCGCGGGCGTGTACGGTTTCTGCATCCACGACTACTGGTTCGCGGGTCGCAAGGTGCTGGAAACGCCGCTCCGGCTGCTGCTGGAGAACCGCGACATCCCGATGCGGTTCTGTCTGAATTGGGCCAACGAGAATTGGTCGCGGCGCTGGGACGGGTCGGAAGACCATGTGCTGCTCGAACAGCGTTACGACCCCGCCGACCCCACCGGCTATGTGCGGTCGATCCTGCCGGCGCTCGCCGACGACCGTTACATCCGCGTCGACGGGCGACCGCTGGTGATGGTGTACCGCCCGCACATCATTCCAGACGCCGCCCGCATGTTCGACGCGTGGCGCGAATTCCTGGCGCGCGAGGGGCTGGGCAACCCGTATCTCGTCATGGCCCAGTCATTCGGTCACCTCGACCCACGCCCCTTCGGCCTGGACGCGGCCGCGGGCTTTCCGCCGCACGGCGTCGACCTGCTGGCCGACAACGACCGCGACTTTCGCCACCTGTTCGATATCGGCTTCGCCGGGCGGGTGCGGGCTTATTCCTTTCTGGCGCGCGAGATGCTGGCGCGCCGCACGGGCGGCTACACCGCGTTTCCGGGCGTGTGTCCGGGCTGGGACAATGAGGCGCGCAAGCCCGGCCACAGCACCGGCTTCTACGGCGCCACGCCCGAACGCTACGGCGCCTGGCTGGCCGCGGCGGCGGCGCAGGCGTCCGAACGGGCCAGCCCGGACGAGCGCCTGGTGTTCATCAACGCCTGGAACGAGTGGGCCGAGGGCGCGGTGCTGGAGCCGGACCGCCACTGGGGCCACGCCTTTTCGGCGCAAACGCGCGCCGTGCTGGACGACCTGGCGGCCGGACGTGCGGGCCAGTCCGATGCACTAAACGACGGCGTCACCCGCTCGCGCCTCCACCGCTTCGCCAACGGGGTCCGCCGCAAGGCGCGGGCGGCGTTGAAACGCTGAAGACGTCCCAGATATGTCGACCAATCCAGACCCGAGCGCCGAGGGTGCTTTCGCGCTGAACCTCGACGCGGGCGGGGTTCGCTCGGCCGCGACCAGGGGATCGCTCGTCGTCGCCAGCGCGCAGGCGGCGAAGGCTGGGCTGATGTTCGCGGGCCAACTCGTGCTCGCGCGATTGCTGGCGCCTAGTGATTTCGGTTTGGTGGCGATGGTCGGGCCGGTCATCGCCTTCGCGGGCATATTGGGCAATCTAGGGCTGGCGTCGTCACTGGTGCAACGTCAGGTCATCGACCAGAACCGGGTCAGCGCAGTATTCTGGGGTTCGCTGGCGATCAGCATCGGACTGTACGCGATGCTGTGCATCACGGCGCCGCTGGTGGCCTGGATATACGGCGACCCCGCCGTCACAACCCTGATCTTGGTCAATAGCCTATTGGTGCCGCTGTCGGCCTTGGGATCGGTGCCAATCGCGTTGCTGAACCGCCGCATGGCGTTCTGGAAGCTGCAACAGGTGGAAGTCATCGGTGCCGCCGTCGCCTTGGCGGCCACCGCCGGGCTGGCCTTCGCGAGGTTCGGCTATTGGTCGCTGACGCTGGGGTCGCTAGTCGGCAACGGGATCGGGGCGGCGATGCTATGGCGGGCGTGTCGCTGGCGTCCGTCGAGACCCAGCAACTGGCGCGCGGCGGTGGAAGACCTATCGTTCGGTGCCAATCTGACCGGCGCCAATCTGGCGAACTTCGTCACCTCGACCGCCGACAACGTCATTATCGGATCGCTCAACGGCGCGCAGGCCCTGGGCTATTACGATCGCAGCTACAAGCTGGTGGTCCAGCCGATCAACCAGATCCTCTACCCGGTCAGCAGCGTCGCCGACCCGCTGCTGTCCCGCTTGCAGGATGATCCCGTCGCCTACGCGCACTCGTATCGGATGCTGTTGCGGGCGACTTTCCTGCTGTCGCTGCCCCCGGCCATCTATTGCGCCGTCATGGGGGAACGCGTCATCCCGCTGCTCCTGGGTCAGCGATGGCTGCCGGCGGCGCCTACCTTCGCCTGGATCGCGATCGGAGGGATTGCGTCCGGCCTTTATATAAGCCTGAGTTGGCTCATGATCTCGCAACGCCGCGCGGACACGATGCGCCGCGTCTTCACCCTGGCGGCGATCGTGAACGTCACGGCATTCAGTGCCGGATCGTTCTGGGGCGTGGAGGGCGTGGCGGCGTTCGGGGCGCTGACGTTCCTGTTTCTGACCACGCCGGTGGCGGCGTTTCAGGCGACGCGATCCGGGCCGGTCACCGGCACGCTGCTGGTGCGGGCCGTCATACCTTATGCCATGGCCACGCTGGCGTCGTTCGTTGGACTGGAACTAGTACGTCCGTATCTGGCTACGGCGGCGCTGATATGGGTGCCCACGTCGCTGACGGTGCTGGCGGCCGCGTTCGCGTTGCCGTTGCTGGTCTTTCCGGCCGAGCGGGTCGAGGCGGGGCACGTGTTGGGATTGGTATCCAGGCGCATGCGTCGTATCGCCGAGCGCGCTACGGTCCCACCTATCTGATCGCGCTCACAGCCGGATGCGCCCGCTGGGTATCGGGTGTCACACCCGACGTCGTGGCAAGGATAGGAGCTTATCCATGACGACCACCCCCCTCACCCTCCACCGCCGCGCCTTGATCGGCGGCGGCGCCGCGCTGGCCGCGATGCCCGCCCGCGCGCAGGGGGCGGCGCCCGCGGGAGCCGCCTGGCCGCCCGCGGAGCGGTTTCGCCTCTGGCCCGGCCGCGCACCCAATGCGCCGGCGCGGCTGCCCATGCCTGCCCTGACGCTGAACGGCCCGCCGGACCGGCGTGAGCTGTGGCTGACCGGCGTCGCCGAACCGGTGGTGGGCGTTTATCGACCCGAGCGGCCGGACGGGCGCGCGATCCTGTCGATCCCGGGCGGCGGATACCGGTTCCTGTCGGTCGAGAACGAGGGGATCAACGTCGCGCGCACGCTCAACCCGCTGGGGGTGACGGTGTTCGTGCTCGCCTATCGTTTGCCGGGCGAAGGGTGGCTGGAGCCGGAGGACGTGGCCCTCCAGGATGCGCAGCGCGCGATGCGGCTGATCCGCCGCGACGCCGCGCGCTGGGGCATCGACCCGGCCGGGTTGGGTGCCGTGGGATTCTCGGCAGGCGGGCTGCTCGCGGCGTCGCTGGCGGTGGCGTGGGCGGACCCCGTCTATCACGCGATCGACGCAGCCGACCGGATCGACGCGCGGCCCGCCTATGCCGGGCTGGTCTATCCGGTGACGTCGGGCGACCTGATGCGGGTGGGGGCGGGCCCGGCCGCGCGCTTCGACGCGCCCCGGCGGGTGGGCCGGGGCACGCCGCCCCTGTTCATCGTCCACGCGCTGGACGACCCCGTGGTCCCCGCGCGCGAGCCGATCGCGATGATGGCCGCCGCGCGCGAGGCGAACGTGCCCGTGGAAGCGCACTTCTTTGCAGAGGGGGGTCACGGCTTCGGCCCGCGTTACCTGGCGTCAGAGCTGCCGGGATCTCGCTGGCCCGACCTGTTCGACCGCTGGATCAAGCGAACGCTGGCCGCCCGGCCGCGGCCTTGAGCCCTGATCGAGCGAAGCTGAATCAGGGCGGCACCGGCCCACTCCCCACCCGACCTCCCATATAATACCTTGTTCGGGAGATCGGGTGGGGAGTGGGTCGGTGCCGCTTCCACGTCAGTGGATAAAACTCCAACGGAACCAACCGCCCCCTCGGGGGATCGAGCGGGGATGAGCGACGATCCCTCCGCCCCCGCCCCCCTCGACCCGGCCGGGGAGGGGCGGCACCGCGCTGTGCCCTCGGGGCGGCTGGCGCGGCTCGGCACGTTCGGGCGGCTGGCGGGCGGCGTCGCGGGCGGCATGGTGGCCGAGGGCGCGCGGCGGCTGGCGGCGGGCGAGCGGCCGTCCATCAGCGACATGATGCTGACGCCCGGCAACGCGCAGCGGCTGGCCGACCGCCTGTCGCACCTGCGCGGCGCGGCCATGAAGCTGGGGCAGATGATCTCCATGGACGCGGGCGACCTGTTGCCGCCCGAGTTGTCGGCCATCCTGTCTCGCTTGCGCGACCAAGGCTATCGGATGCCGCCGCGCCAGCTGGACGGAGTGCTGAAGGCGGAGTGGGGTCCCGACTGGCGCCGCCGTTTCCGCCATTTCGAGGCCGCACCCGTGGCCGCCGCCTCGATCGGCCAGGTCCACCGCGCGACGTTGCCCGACGGGCGGCGGCTGGCGATCAAGGTCCAGTATCCGGGCGTCGCCGACAGCATCGGGTCGGACGTCGACAACGTGGCCACCCTGCTTCGCCTGTCGGGCCTGTTGCCGGCGGCGCTCGACGTCGGCCCGCTGCTGGAGGAGGCCAAGCGCCAGCTGGCCGACGAGGCGGATTACCGGCGCGAGGCGGAACAGGCGCGCCGCTACGCTGCCGCATTGGGCGAGGACCCGCGCTACGTCGTACCCGCGATCGAGCCCGCGCTGACCACGGCGCGCGTGCTGGCGATGGACTTCCTGGATGGCCGCCCGATCGAGGCGCTAGCCGACCAGCCCCAGGATGCGCGCGACGCGGCGATGACCGCGCTGGTATCGCTGGTGCTGCGCGAGCTGTTCGCGTTCGGGGTGATGCAGACAGACCCCAATTTCGCCAATTACCGCTGGCAGCCGGAGACGGGGCGGCTGGTACTGCTCGATTTCGGCGCGGCGCGCGACGTGCCGGCCGCGACGGCGGACGCCTATCGCCGGCTGATCCGCGCGGGGCTGGCGCGCGACCTGCCCCTGATCCGCGACATCGCGGTCGAGACGGGGTTCCTGGGTGCGGACGCCGCGCGCGCACACGGGCCCGCGGTGGACCGGATCATCGCCGCGATCGATGCGGCGCTCAACCGGCCGGGGTCCTTCGACTTCGGCGACCGCGCCTTCGTGCCGGTGGTGCGGCAGGAGGCTCGCGCGCTGGTGGCCGACCGCGCCACCTGGCACCTGCCCGCCGCCGACACGCTGTTCGTCCAGCGCAAGGTCAGCGGCACGGCGCTGCTGGCCGCGCGGTTGAAGGCCAGGGTCGACGTGCGCGGGCTGGCGGCGGCGGCAATAGGGGCGTGAACGATCAGTTCGCGCGCCCCGCCCCCGGCTCGCCGCTGGCGCTGCCGCTGTTCCGAGCGGTGTGGCTGGCGAGCCTCCTGTCCAATTTCGGCGGGCTGATCCAGGGCGTCGGCGCGTCGTGGATGATGACGGAACTGGGGGCGGCCCCGCGACAGGTGGCGCTGGTGCAGGCGGCGTCGGCGACCCCGATCATGCTGCTGTCGCTATGGGCGGGCGCGGTCGCCGACAATCTGGATCGGCGGCGCGTGATGCTGGCGGCGCAGGGCTTCATGCTGGCGACGTCGGCGACGCTGGCCGCCATCGCCTGGGCCGGCTGGGCGACGCCGGGGCTATTGCTGTTGTTCACCTTCCTGATCGGCTGCGGCACCGCGCTGAACGGTCCGGCGTGGCAGGCGTCGGTGGGCGACATGGTGCCGCGCGCGCTGCTGCCCTCGGCGGTCGCGTATAATTCGATGGGCTTCAACATCGCGCGCAGCGTCGGGCCGGCGCTGGGCGGGGCGATCGTCGCGGCGGCGGGGGCGGCGGCGGCGTTCGCGCTCAACGCCATGAGTTATCTGGGGCTGATCGGCGTGCTGACGCGCTGGCGGCCCGATCTGCCGCCCCGCCGCCTGCCGCGCGAGCGGCTGGGCGACGCCATGGCGGCGGGCGTGCGCTACGTGTGGCTGTCGCCGCAGATCCGGTCGGTGCTGGGGCGCGCCGCGCTGTTCGGGCTGGCGGCGGGCGCGGTGCCGGCGCTGATGCCGCTGGTGGCGCGCGACCTGATGGGGGGCGGGCCGCTGACCTACGGCCTGTTGCTGGGCGCGTTCGGGCTGGGGGCGGTGGCGGGCGCGCTGGGCGGCGCGCGGCTGCGCACGCGGTTGTCGACCGAGGGGCTGGTCAGCGCGGCGTCGCTGGCGCTGGCGATGGGGGCGGCGACGGCGGGGATGGCGGGGGCGGCGACGGGGGGTGCGATGGCGCTGGTGCTGCCCGGCCTGGCGCTGGCGGGCGCGGGCTGGGTGGCGGCGCTGTCGACGTTCAACGTGTCCGTGCAGATGGCCGCACCCCGCTGGGTGGTGGCGCGCGCGGTGGCGCTGTACCAGATGGCGGCGTTCGGCGGCATGGCGGCGGGCAGCTGGACGTTCGGGGCGGTGGCGGGCGACCGCGGCGTCGACGCGGCGCTGCTGGCGGCGGCGGGGGTGCAGTTGCTGAGCGTGGCGGCGGGTCGCCTGGCCCCGCTGCCCGAGATCAGCCGGCTGGACCTGGCCCCGCGCGCCGCCTGGAGCCCGCCCGACACGGCCGTGCCCGTGTCGCCGCTCAGCGGCCCGATCGTGCTGACGGTGGAGCATCGCATCGCCGCCGCCGACGTTTCCGCCTTCCTGGCGGCGATGGCGGAGCGCCGCCGTATCCGCCGGCGCGACGGCGCGCGGCAATGGCACCTGTTGCGCGACCTGGCCGAGCCGACCTTGTGGGTGGAGCGATTCCACTTTGCTACCTGGCTCGACTACGTCCGTCACAACGAGCGCCGCACGATCGCCGACGAGGCCAATACCCAGGCCCTGCGCGGCCTGTGGATCGACGGCGAGCCGCCCGTGATCCACCGCCGGATCGAGCGGCAGACGGGCTCGTTGCCCCCCGTCCGGCCCGACGCGCGCGAACTGGACCCGGAGACGGACCCGGCGCGCGGCGGTTGAGCGGCACATACGGCCTGCTAGGACGGGTCGCATGAGCTTTCCCCTGCGCGCCGCCCTGTTCCGCATCGAGCCGGAACGCGCGCACGGACTGACCATCGCCGCGCTCGGCCTCGCCGGGCGATCGCCGCTGCGGCGGGGGCCCGTGCGCGCCGACCGGTTGGCGGTGCAGGTGGCGGGGATCGACTTCGCCAACCCGCTGGGCGTCGCGGCGGGCGTCGACAAGGACGCGCGCGCCGCCGCGGGGCTGCTAGGACTGGGCTTCGGCGCGGTGGAGGTGGGGACGCTGACCCCCCTGCCCCAGCTCGGCAACCCGCAGCCCCGCGTGTTCCGGCTGGTGGAGGACCGGGGGCTGGTCAACCGGCTGGGCTTCAACAACGGCGGGCTGGCGGCCGGGCTGGCGCGCGTCGCC